>ERZ500997.528-NODE-528-length-10824-cov-6.159439_pt1 | contig 10824 bp, 5 predicted proteins | sample MGYA00248826_ERZ500997 | MGnify/ENA primary metagenome ERZ500997 (study PRJEB25958, sample SAMN03398524) | human skin metagenome | study: EMG produced TPA metagenomics assembly of the Human Skin Microbiome Metagenome (human skin metagenome) data set.
TGACTTTGACAATCATCAATCAAAATCGATTTGAAAATTTTGTTTGTTTATTTTCTTTTCCTTTTTGGGGTGAAAATCAAATCATTTTATATCAAAATGATTTGATTTTGATCATTTGATCAAAATGTTTTATTTATTTGTTTTTTGGTTTTTGGAATCGATTTTCGATTTCGAATCGAAATGAATGAAAACAAATTTGAAACAAAGATGCTCGAGGCAAAAGAACCAAAAAAAAAAATTTTGCATAAACCATGGTCCCATGTGTATGGTGTAATCGAGGAAAAAACGATAACCAAACGAAAAAAACAACCATAACGCATATGGCCAGGTTTCAGCAACAATGATGTTTTCCTATATTATTGCACACACACACACACAGAGACACAGCAAATTGGACTGTTCCATAAATGAATTTTGGACACAAAAAAATTTAGCCCGTTATTGAAATGGACAGATGAAAATTTCCAATCATTTTTCTCCACACTCACATCATATATACAGAGTGGGGTTTCAATGTAAAACACACACACACACAGGGTTTTTCGTTTGTTCAAATCAAAAAAAGAAAGTAATTTTTCAATTTGTTTTTGGCTATTTTCACCCAAATAACATGAACATTGTATCTATGATGGTGATTTTTCATCAATTTTTTTTCTTTTTGGTTGATTGAATGAATACCCTGATCACTAACAACAACAATCGAAAAATAATAATTCTTGGTTTGACTGAACGGTAAATATGTTTTGTTCAGGTACAGTGATGAATTGAAGAAAAATGAAACAAAACAAACGAAAGAAAACAAACGTTAGTTTCATCATTATTTTTTCTTCGGCTACATCATTAATATTTTTCTCGATTCTTGATTCTTGATTCTCGAAATTCAACAACAACAACATTTCGAAATTTGATTCTCATTATCTGTGTGTAATGCTTGTTATTTATTGTTGTTGGTTGCTTGTTGTGGATCGCATATGGTAGGTCGGAATGGAAAAAATCTTTTTCCATTTCTTCTTCTTCTTTCCATTCAAGCAATGATGATGATCCGAATTTTTTTTTTATTGTTATTGGCTTGGTTATTGTTGAAAATGAAATGATGATAATAATAATAAGGATTCTTTCTTTCTTTTTGGATAATAAGAATCTAAAATTGAATATCATCATTTCGTTTCCTGGAAAAATGAAAATATTTCCCCATTCAAAATTCAATTGATTCCGTTTGGTGCATATCTCATTATGAATATGAATTGACTTTTGCAAAATTTCTATATTTTCTTGATTCCTGGATCCGGAATCCAGAATTTTTGATTCATAAATTCAATAATTTTTTCTTTCCGTTCAAAAAGTTTTTGGGTTCGGTTTCTCCCCCCCCCGAAAAATATATATTAAATATCCAGGATTCTTTTGTTATCATTTCTTTTTCAGAATCAGTTTTTTTTTGTTTGTCTTGTTTTGATAAATGGCCAAACGTGCTAATTGTGTACATTATATTCTTCTTTTGGCACACACATATGTCGCCTATTTATGAATATTCTTATGAATCTTATATGTGGACAAACACACACACGCTCCATTGATGTGATTAAAAAAATCTTTGCTCATTATTTATGTGACTTTTTTTTTCTGGTTAATATTCGGTGCTGTGTGTGTGTGTGTGTGTGTGTGATTCATTTATTTATTTATCGCCCAAAAAATTTTCATATCTTTGCCATATTTTCTTGCCATATTATTGTTCAGGAACATTTTGTTTCAAAGATTTTAACGGAAAATTTCTATTCCGGAAAATTTTCCAATGGGCAATAATTTTCTGTGTGTGTGTGTCACTTGATGTGTAATATTTTGTTTGGTAAAATTTTTGGTCGTTTTTCATTCGATTTTCACATATAAAAAATTCAAAAAATGAATGATTCTTTCTTGTGATTCTTTTTTTTCAAGTGTTTGGCTAGAAGCAGCCAACCAGAGATTGGACATTATTATTATTAATATCATTATTGGCAATTAACCAAAAATTTTCATTTGTGTTTTTGTCAGTCAGGGTAGAATAATTTCGCTTCATTTTTTTCCCAATCGTAAATCATTTTTTCTGGATTGGAAAAAAATTTATTGAACACATTCTTCGGTCAGAGGAGCAAAGAATGGCCAGGCCCAGCCAAAAAATACCATTTTTTCTCTCTTTTTCCAAACAAACAACGATTACAATGATGATGATTAGCATCATTGTGTTTTTACGATTGGTTTTTTACTTCTGGAGGCTCTCTCTCTCAATCATTACATGAAGAGATTACATAATGATGGTTGGTGGCTACCGAATTTTTTTATTATATGGATCTTATACAACAGCAAAATGAAAATTGGTTGGCACGCGAAAAATCGTTTAATGAAAAAAAAATTGTTGTTGTTGTTTGGCCATGGTTAACCAAATAAAGAATCTCAATTTTTCTGCTTTATCAAAAAAGTTCATAACCTAAACGCACACTTACGCCAAAACTTATAAATCATTGATCCGTTAATAAATCCAATGAAACAAAGCAAAAAAATTCTTTGATTCTTTCAATTGAAAACAAAGAATATTCTTCAATTTACAAGAATCGCCCAACACATATTCCTACTTATTTATTAATAACAATAATAATCATGCAATGCGACAAACGCAACAAACAATTCTGCTGATAGGGATAAGCTAAGGTTACGTGCATTTCTTTCTTTTTTATTCATTCATTCATTTCAATCAATCAACCAAACATTGTTTTGTCTTTGTCTCTGTGTAATGTGTAAAATGCAATTCGATATTATCATTATAACCTCACCAACCAAATGTTGTCAATCAAAAAATTGAATGAAAAATGAAAACCAGGTCGATAACAAAATGAATAGCAATACTATTAGCGATAAGTAGATTAAATGAAATGAAATGAATGAAAAAGAAATTTTTCGTAAATTACAATTAGTTAGTTAGGTAGCTAGGAAAATTGTAAATGTCAAATTGATTGCTGATTGTTTGTGCGTGTCAGAATTATTCACATTTTGTTGGCTGGTTGGTATGACTCACATTGAATGAATGAATATTTTACACCATCATTCTCTCTCTTAGTTTCCATCCAATAATCACCGTTTTCAACCCGAGAAAAAATAGAGCCCGTTTCCAAACTAACTAACCAACCACTGAATCACTACTCACACATTTCACTTGAACAACGAAAAATTTATGCTTTTTTCGTTTTTTTCTGTCTGAAAAAAAATACAATCAAATCTCGTTGGCACGGGTAAATTACGACACGACATTGAACAAATGAAAAAAACAAACCAGAAACGTAACTGAAAAATGAAAATGAATAAAAATTCAAATTGATTTATTCTATCTCTTGGTTGCATTTAACGCGTTGTTGCTGCTTGCTTGATTAAATGAGTTTTTTTTTTGCTTCCTATTTTCATTGGAAAACTGATGTGCATTTTTTTTGGTAATTACACAAAAAATATATTCAAGCAATCAGGTAATAGTGATGATGATGGTGGTAGTACACCTGGCAACACCTATATATAAATATTTGTGAATGGCCCATAAATTATCAACAAAAAGTTTTTTCTTTTCTATTTGCAGTGATGTGGCTCCAAACATGATGAATTTTTTCGTTTGAGTTTGAAATAACGAAAAAATTCCTAGCAACCACATGACTAATTCTCTGTCTGTCAGGAAAATTTAATTTTCCAAAAAAAAACTCGAATTTGTTCAGTGGAAATTGCTTTTCTGTGTGTGTGTGTGTGTTACACATCTCTCGCTCTCTCGCCTTTGCTCTAATCTGATCAGATTTTTTTCCATTGAATTGAATTGATTGATTGATTGATTATGGGATTCAATTCAATTCAAGGAGGTTATGTTGTTCTCAATTTGCATAATAGTGTTCCACAATGGTTAGACAAAATACATAATGACCCCATCGAAACATCTGAGACTGGTCAGTGATTTCATCAAATTATGTTATCATTCATTCATCGTTACATGACACATATTGGACGCATCTTTTTTTGTGTAAAAATTTTTCGTTTTTCTTAAATCAATTTTGACAGGATTCTCTCTCCTGTGATGAAACCAACACTGAAATGAAATCGATCATATAAGAACGGAGGTTTTTTAATTTCATTTCATTTCGTTTTTCGCCTACGACCCAAGTATATCCCATTTCCATATACGACGTGTGATACTATTGTGTTAAATATTTTATTTTTTTTTTTTTAGATATTAACACATCAATCATATACAATATGAATGAATTGAATGTACAATATTTGTGTTGGTGTTATTTAGAGAAAAAACGAAGAAATTTGATTCGACCATAATATTCTTTCCATTCATTCATTCATTCACTGTCCCCATATATAATTCAATAAATGAATTTTTTTCTTCCATCAAAAAAAAGCAATTATGATTAAATTTTTTTAAAAAATTCAGAATATCTTTATGCCACTAAGATTACCTTAGTGTTATTTTTTTTTGGCCCAAAAAATTTGCCACAAATCAAACCCATGAAGATAAGCAAAAAAAAAAATCCTCTGAATTTTGCACACAAGCAGACATTGGATCATCTCATAGCCAAAAAATGGCTATCATCAGGGAGAAATATTATTATTATTATTATTATCTTTATGACAAGCTTTTTTCTTTCCAAAATTGATATATGCGAATTGCTTTTCTCTCTGATATCGTCATCATCATCATCTTTGTAGATCCGTCAAACATCTAAATCAGGGGTGAGCAACCTTTTTGATCGAAGGGCCAATTTGAATTTTAAAATTTTTTTGAAGGGCCAATCGACCAAAAAAAAAGAAGGTTTTATAGGTAAAAACGATGATTCACACGCTTAACAATTAAAAAATTAACAATTTAAAAAATGGTTTGGGGCCGCATAAATAATTTCAAAGGGCCGCATGCGGCCCGCGGGCCGCGTCTTGCTCACCCATGATCTAAATGGTTTAAGATGTCTGTATTTTACTTCTTCTTCATCAAAGATGATGATGTTGACAATTCTTGTTGTCGCTTTCTCTGTTTTTACTATAGTTCATAACTATTAAAATTCATTCGGTTATCTCTCTGTTCTTTTTTGATTTATCATTGACCTTTTACTTGGTCATTTTTCTGCTTCTGTCGTTCGTTTGTTAATGTTTATTATTAGTTATCTTCATATCGACGGGTCTTTTTTGTGATAACCTTGATGGCCATAAGAATCTGATAACAAAAAATGATGATGATTTTACCTGCCTGCTTCATAATTCATATTTTTTTAAAAAAAACCTTCGTTCATAGATCCGGTTAATTGCAAATTTCACAACAACAACAAAAAAGAGATTCAATCAAACAAACATTTAGGTGTGAAATGACCATTTAATTTTTTTCTTTTTACATTATTTCGCCATATAGCCATATAGTCTTTATGATGATTATTAGCTGGTCTGATGCTTTGTGTGCAAATTTTTCAATATATTTCAATTTTCAAATCAAAAAACCGATTCTTCTTCTTCAGTGTTTTGCCGTCGTTCCTTGCTTATTATTAATAAATAGTTTCCCTCTCCGCGCTTGTGCTTGAATATAATTGTTTTGGGATGTGCGCACACTGCGTTTTTATCATAGTCATTATGATTATTTATGACTTATTATCAATTCAATTCAATAAATATGACCAAACAAAGTAGGCTTGACCGTCTTCATCTTTTGCTAAATTCTCAAATGTTATTCAAAGATGTCTATGCGTGTGTTACCTGTATGTTTTTACCTGTATGTTTTTGCTGGCTGGTTGGTTGGTCTGAACCTTTTAATTTGCCTAATGGTTTCGTTTTTTTTCCTTTGCATTTCTTTTACATTCGTGTCTGACCTGTTTGAAGATGATTTAAAAAGATAAAGAAGAAGAAGCGGCCCAGCATTTTTTCAAACATTTTTTTTGCTTTGAAGCTTCCTTTTTTTTCAATATTTTTTTGGGTTGATTATAATGATGATGATAATAATCATAATAATCATACAGCAATGTGGCAAAATCTTTCAATTTCAGTTGTTTAGGGCTTTTTTTAAAAAATTTGTTGTTGTTGTTGTTATTTGGGCTGTTGTTGTTGTTGAAATCGTGATTTTTTTCAACAACAACAACAACAACAGCCCAAATAACAACAACAACAAAATTGTAGTGTGCAAAGCTTTTTTGAATTGAATTTCTAATTGATTTTTGAAAGTTCGCGTTGGCCTGTGTTTAGTGGTGGTGGTGGGCTTTACACACAAACATTTTGATTGAGGATAATTAACGCTTTTTATTTCGATTTTATCTTTATATGGTGATCTATGCTTGTGATTCTCTCCCCTATATTTATTGAAAATTTCATTTTCATCATCAAAACAGATTACAATCACGAATTTACACACATTCATTATTCATTGATCGTTTGTTGTTATTTTGTAAAAAAATCGGACACTTTTCATTTTTTTTTCTCCAATAATTTTTCGATAAATCACACACACACAGAACGCGTGATCAATTTTCGAATTGATCTTTGAAATTTGATGTGAAACATCCCCTGATTCAGTTTTTCTGAAGTTATGTTTTCTCTCTTTAGAGTCACGCACTGTTTAAATATTACAAAATCGAAGGAATTTTTCAAAGAAATTTCCAAGAAGTTTTCCCATAGTTTTTTTTGTCCCGAAAACAAATTCTTCAATTAAAAAAAAACAACTAATTTTTGGTTGTTAATAAAGTCATTTTTTTTTTGTTACTTTACCCAAAACCGGTTACTACTTTTTCTTTTACAAGATTTTGATTGATTTGATTTCGAAATTGATTTGCATGTTTCAATCAAATGATGATCTATTAATGTGAATGTTAATCAAACGTCGAACGTATTCTAAAGGTATTCAAGGTGTGCTGGTTTGTGAATTTACCCAACGGGCATTTTTTTCGTTGAAAAACATTGAATCGATTAAAATCGACATAATTTTCTTCCTTTTCTCTCTTCGTATTCTTCAAGATATAATTAGATCGGATTGATTGAAATCCTTGTGATTTTTTAGATCATCATCATTAATGGAGATATCCATCACAATTTGATTTATAACACTGACACTGACACTGACACACACGCGAAACACTTAATTAAATCATTATTTCGTTAACTAAAATGAAATTAATTTTCTTTTTTCCTTTTGTTTTTTCTCGTTTTCTGAACAAACAGATTTCGTATCGATAATACTGATCATATAATCGATGTAAATCGTGGTAATGCTGCATTCGAATATGATCAAATTAATATTATTTGTCCAATGTATTCAAAAGGAACAAGAGAAGATGATATTGAAACATATATCATTTATAATGTAAGTAATATTTTTTTTTTCATTTGTTCAATGTTTGCTTGTCATTTTTATTCTATCAATACTTGAGAAAAAAACTACAAAATGTGAATTGGCAGGCAATTATTATTACGATGATGATGATGATTCTGAATTCTTGCTTGTCCGGAAAAAATGTTCAAATGCTCGTTTTGTCATTTGTTTGTGTGTGTGTGTGCATGTGTATGTCATTGATTGGTCAAGTATTTTTTTTTTTTTTTTGGATATTTTCGTTTTGTTTGTTTTTGTGCTTTTGCTTTTGTCCTCTATTTTTATCCTTGTCTCAATTTTGGCAATTTAGGAAAATATTAATGTCAAAGCTAATTGGCCACATTCTTTTGTTTGTTTGTGTGTGTGTTTGATTTGGCTTATGACCATCATCATTATTATTGTTATGATGATTTTTTCCCCGTTAGTTTTTCATTTCCCCCCTCACTGATAACAACAACAACAAATTCTTTTCCGATTGCTTCTCATGTTATGTGCACGACTGTATATCGACCTCGATTGAAAGTCAATTTCTTTCAATCATCATTCATTGATTCTTTATAGAAAGAAAATATATTCATTGACCTAATGAGTTTTGTTGATTGAATTTTTCAATATTTTTCGATTTGATTTGTCAATCATCATCGACATTGATCATTGTATCAAAGATCACGATTTTGTTCGATTTGAATGAAAACATCATTAATGATGGCGAAATAATAAGAGAATCGTTGTTGAAGCCATTCAGGTTCATGTTTTTGTTTCGAAACTAGATGATGATGATCTCTATTCAATTAGTCCAAACAACAACCGAATTTTCTCTATTCCTCACAAATTGATATCAAATTTTACTCATTTTACAGCGAAAAACATTGCACCAGCACATTGAATGTAGTAAGATCCGATGACATTTATTATATCGACGACGACGACGACGGACCATTCATATTTAGCAATTTGAAACCAAGTTTTTGTCTTTGTTGAATTAGATTTGCCTGTGTTCATCATCATTATCGTACGTCAGAAAAATGTATAACATCATCCACAGCATCTTTTTCATTGCCAATTAGTGCACTGAACAACAACAACAACAAAACAGAAAAGAAGAATCTTTAGCTTCTTTTGGTTGTTTGAAATATTTATAATCCTAACATTTGAAAATCAATCGAATGGTTTTTTCTTCAGTAGGTTTGGTCATTGAACTGAAATGTGTAAAAAAATCCATAGCCAGCCAGTGTAAATAGCCAACCAGACTGCGTTTTTCAAATATACAGAGGTCTGTATTGTCATTCTTATATCAAATGACATCATTTTCTTTTGATGATAATGATGATGATGTCTTGGCATTTATACCTCATCCTTGTCGTCATCATCATTATGATCGACACACACTCATATGACACAAAATAATATGATGGCTTAAGTTTTAAAATGTCATCATCAAGATGTTCTTCAGCAGTAGTAGTGATGATGACATTAAGTAAATACATAGTCTTAATCCAGTTATATTTTGAATTTTTCGTTTCGATTCGTTTCTTTAGAATCCAAAAAAGAAAAAATTCTCAAAAGTTCTCGATGATGAATACATTTTGTTTTGTTTTGTTAATTGACCATGATGCTGATGTGATGTGATGATGACAATCAAATATGACGATGAATGAAAAGAAAAAAAAGATAGAATTTTGCTTGTCATTACCATCTGGGATGTATGGCAGAATATCTGAATGTGTATGGATGTTGTGACATGTGAACTTTTGTCAATTTTTTGTTTGATTGAACCTTTTTTTCTCGACATAAGTTTTTTTTTTTGATTCTTCAAATGTCTGTGTGTGTGTGTGAACTATTCCATCTGCTTTGCAATAAGAATCAGTAATTCTCTAGCACCCCAATAACCAATTTTGTTTCGATTTTCGATTTGTTTCATTTAATTGACTCGCGATTTTTTTCGATGATGATGATCGATCCAATCGTTTGATGATCGACATTAATTATTATTACTGTCGTTGATGATGATGATGAAATCATTGTCGAAAGTTTTTCATTTGTTAGTTTGATGAAGCAAAAAACAAAAAACAAACAAAACTTTCTGTTTTTCGTTGTTTTTCTTTGGTTCAATAAATATTTCGGGCCAAAGTAATGATCATTACCAAAAAATTCAGTTGGCTATGGTAAAATTTGTGCATCGTGCCCATCAATGTATGGAACACGGAAGTAGCTTCCACATGAAAAAAAATGAAAAATGTATGTCAACTCAAATGTGTAGCAAACAAACAATGTTTGTTGCTGTTCTGGATTATTTCATTGTCAATCGTGAATTTATTTTTTTTTTTCGTTTTCACTTGTTATTAGTGTATCTAGTTTTGTTGTTTTGTTGTTGTTCGGTTCACTTTCTCTTCTTTTTATAAAGTGTTCCTGGAACAACAACAACCGAACAAAACGGTTTTTGTTGTTGGTTTGTTTGTTTCATTATTTATGAAACATGCACACTCTGTTTATTCTCTCTCTTGGTTCATTTTTCCATGGAACAATATTTTTCCTCGTTACATGTTTTTTTATTTGTCACTATTACATCATCATTGTCCTAAATGGATTGTGGAAGCAATGAACAAAATGATGATTTATTTAAAATTATCGTTATGGTTATCATTATTAATGATTTTTTCATTCCCTTTAATGATCCAAATGGTTATTACCAAAAAATTTCGATTTTGACCCAAAATCGATTTTAATTGATGGCCAAATGAACGAATGAATGCGAGAGAGAGAGATTCTTCAGGCATCTTTTTTCTCTATCGATGATGATATCGATTGTTTGTTGTTGTTGTTGTTTCTTGTTGTTGTTGTTGTTTCTGTGGTTTATAATATGCAAATGTTTCTATTATCACCACCACAACAACAACAACAACAACCAAAAAAAAAACCCCAAGTTAGTTCACCGCAACACTAAAACAGAATCGATAAAAAAACAAGAATTGCCTTTTCAACTCTGTGTGCAATGGTGTTTTTTTTATCGATCCATTTTGATGAAAGAATGAGAGAGAGAGAGAGAGAGAGAGAGAGAGAGAGGAATGTGAATGAAACAAAAGAAGAAAATTGTTGTTGTTGATGATATGTAAATATATATGATTGTTATAGTTGTTATGACTGATGATGACTATCAACGATCAACGACGACGTTCTTGGCAATAATAATAATTCAGTGAAATTGGCTTCAATTTTATCGATCTTTTCCTGAGCGATGAAGATGATGATGAAGAGATAAGGAAACAAACAACGACAACAACACTCAAGTGAATGAAGACAAAGTTATTATTTTTTTTCAAACAAAAAAAAAGTTGAAAAAGTTTTTTCAAAATTTGAATTTTTTTCGTTTTTGTTTTTGTATCTTTTTTTTCATTGCTTGTTACAATTAAATAACATTATTACAAGAATTTTCTTCAATAATGAGACATTGTTTTTTTTTTGGTTCATTCATAATC
>ERZ500997.529-NODE-529-length-10810-cov-7.123106_pt1 | contig 10810 bp, 6 predicted proteins | sample MGYA00248826_ERZ500997 | MGnify/ENA primary metagenome ERZ500997 (study PRJEB25958, sample SAMN03398524) | human skin metagenome | study: EMG produced TPA metagenomics assembly of the Human Skin Microbiome Metagenome (human skin metagenome) data set.
TTCTGTCGTTTTCTTTCATCATTTGAACAAATAACAACAACAACAAAAACAACGAAATATAAAAATAAGGAAACAGAGAAAATCTTTAAATCATCATTCTGTTTCCTGAAATTTAAAAATTACACAACCAAATATAACCTCTGTAAATAAATTGCATTTCGGTTTTAGCTTTCGACAAAAAAGAAAAATTCATTCTCCACATTTGAATAATTTAGATAAAAATGATTTTGAAAAGTTTAATTGCCAGAGAAATAATCAGAAAATCAAATTGTCAATTATCAACGATTCATGAGTGAAACCAAACAAGACTTTAATTGAACAGAAAAAAACGCACGAACAAAATAGCATACTTTGATCGATATTTTTTAAAAAGCAGACAAACATTTTTATATTTTTGTTCAATTTTCTCTTTGATCCTTTTGATGAACTGCAAAAAATAAATAAAAAGACCCAACGAGACTATACATGTCAACAACAACAACAGCAAAATTAAAACGTCAACCAAAACAGTTCGGAAAAAATAAGCCGCTTTTATTATATAGATTCAAGCAATGTTATATGATAATGATTGATTGGATTCGAGTGATGCATTCTCACAATCATCACCAATCATAATGGGGATATAATATAAGAAAACAAAATTTTGATGCCTGTCGTATCTAAAGTGAAAGAAAAATGATTTTTCTTTTGGAATTCGATATTCATTTGTCTCTTGCCGACGAAAATAAGACATTTATATTTAACCTCTGTTTGTTTGTGTGAAAAAAAACACTAAAAGATTTTAATCTATGACAAACTTTATTGTGAAATTATTTATATTACATTAAAATAAAATATAAATAAAAAAACAAATGATTGGAGAAAAGATGATCAAACTGAATTTTGAAGAAAAAAAAAATCAAGTTTGTTAGATAAAAATCTATCTAATAATAAATTATTATAAAACTGATTCATTTCAATCAATAAATCATCGTCAAACGTTTTTTTCTCTTATATGCACACACTTTTTGATGATAATCCTAAACGTACTTCATCATTGAATAGCTTAGCAACAATTTATCTAATAAATAGATCTTTTTTCTTGATATAAATTTTAAAATATTGTACAAGAACCTTCTGATGTTTGTCATTTTTTCTTGGATTTTTTAAAAAAGTCACGTATTCACACAATTGATACAAGTTTGGAATCAAATTAGGAATATATTCAGAATCAAAATTTTAAAAATGAGAGAAAAATGAACACTTACTTGTTAGCTCTGAAAGCATATTCCACACATTTTAAATAACTTTCAAATAATTTGATCGGAAATCCTTTAAAACGATCCGTATCTTGCGATATGAATTCTAATAATTTATAATACAAGGCACAAAGTCGTTGATTCTCCAACAGTTGATCATTCATCAATGGCATGATTATATTTAATGATGTAATAACAACTTGACCAATGGTCTGATTTAATGATGATGTTAATGATGGATTGGTAAAAAATAAAAATATATCCTGATTGGAGAGATCATTCAAAAATTTAAGAATCGAAATGAATTCTGCTTGCATTTCTTCTAAACGTGTTGCATCTAATGAAAATGTATCTTTTGTATGCAAAGCATATTCAGTAAATATGGCAACGGCCGTTTTATAGAATGCAAGACTATCTTCTTCTTTGAAATAAATAGAAAAACATGTTGATAAATGAAATAATAGTTCTAAAATAGCTTGAACAACAATGCTACACTTGTGCATCACTCTTAACACTTCGGGCAATTCGTTATAGAATGGTAGTAGAAATTTTCGCCATACATGATTGAATGTATTTGAAGTTGTTCCAGATGATATGCCCATTGTAAAATCAACAATAATAAGAAATTCTTCCTGAATCAATTCTCGCTGTCCAGCACGTAAATGTTCACGAAATGTTTGATACAAATTTATCAACGGATCAATGACTACATCTTGGTTTTGAGCAAATACAATGATGAATACATTGTACATATCACGGCGAACTGCACTGTTTAGTTTACGAAAATTTGGATCAATCGGAAAACGTTGCAATAAACGATGTAAACTTGCACATTCATGCAACAGTTTAATACGATCACGAAATTCACAGAATACACGCAAACCTTCGCTAGATAATTCTAACACTTGTGTCTCGCTGCTCATGGTTAAGAATTTTGTTTCCATATGATCGAGAAAAAAATTTATCAAATTTTTTACATTTGGAGAATCGGCACCGAAACACGAATTGAGCGACAGACTCATGACACTTTGATCACTTTCATACTCGGGTGGTACGAGATAGATGTGCAGAAAACGAGATACAAAATATGTCAAAGTATATGACACTTGAGGTGATACCCATTGAATCATATTATTTTCCAGTAACTGTTTTTCCATTTGTACTAATTTAAGTATGACGATAAAATAACGTACAACTGGATCAATATTAGGACGAGTAAAATCACCATTCTGTAATGCTGCCATTGTAGCTTGTATATCAGCACTAGCCTTAATAGATAGGTCAACTACTTCGGTAGGAATATCATTTTCAGCATATGATGTGAATATATAAGTGGATATCATCAAAATCCAATGAATATCTTCGGAAATTCGCATCCATTGTAACATTTTATCTTCAGCTTTCATGTTCATTGCCGTAATACAGGCTTCAAATTGTTGCAGTTTCATAATCATCAACTGTGTGATCGTGTCTATCGTACTACGAAGATCAACCTGACCAATTGAACCAATGGCAATCATTTGTTCACGAAATTTACCAATATCATCTTCTTCGAATTCTTGAATTTCATCATCATCTTTAAAACATGCCAATGAAAGTAGACCTTCGGGTTCACTGAGATGTACACGTAAATATGTTTCAAACAATGGTTTGGTCCATAAACATAATTCCTGCAGAGTGATTTGTTCATTTTGATTAAGCGATGGTCCATGTACTTCTTCGTGCATACGACGGTCGTAATGGGTAAGTTTGACGATGATCATCACTGAATTCATTAGATATTCAATTGATTGATTACATTTATCAAAATCATCTTCATCGAAACGTGTTTTAATCTTTACCGATTCGAGTAAGACTTTACAAGTAAATTTAATCATTGTATCGATGAATTGCTTAGTCAGTGTTGGATTACATTCATCAATGACCACATGGCTACGAAGATAAATACAGATCGAATTGAACATATTGGACAGAAACTGTACTTCATGAAGTGATATGACATCCATGATCATATTACACAATGAAATTGTATTCTGCATGAATGTTTCAGAGAATTTTACTCGTAATGACATTTCATGACGAATGCAAACCATTGTACTCAATTGTGTTAAACAAGTTAATGAGCTGTGTAATAGATTCGGATCGATCGATCGAAAACTGAGATACATTTCAAAGAAAAATGAAATCAGATTGCCATCAATAATAAATTTGAACCAATCATTTGGTGGATTAAACATTTGACTTTCGATACGATCACGCGCTTTAATGAAATAACCAGTTATAAATGAGAATGATTCCATGTTCCAGGTGAGAACCATTTCACAAATACGAATTAATTTAGCACTCAATTTTATATTATCATTTGATCTTCGTATTTCTTCAGGCATTTTTATCTGCCCATATAAAACTTCAATGGCGCCAGAGAATATATCTTTTAAATTACGTTTCTCAAACGATCGTTTGGCATTCAGATGTGAATACCAGGATAGACCATAATCCGAATTATAACTTAATGTAGAATATTCACTAAGAATACGAATGATAGCCGTACAAGCATTAATTCTCATTTGAACGGATGCTGCAGGATTTTTGATTATAATGAAAAGCGATGCAATCATTGTTTTTGATGTTTCACTTTGATCTTTTGATAATTCTTCAATGTCTATTCGTTTAAGTATGATGGCATTGACCAACATCATTTCTTCGACAACATACTGGTCTAATGGTCGTCGATTTACATAATCGAAAAGATAATTAAACAAGGCACTTGATTGTTCAACACCCAACAATGACCATTCACGAATGATGGCACATTTAAGGCAAGCACCAATTTGAAACAATACAAATTGATTTTGTGTTATTTCCATCATTTCTCGACATAGTTTGAATGGAGCTTTGGTTTTTTGAAAATTTAGGAATACCTCTTCAGCTTTTGTTCGATCAGTGGCACTAATGTTGTTTGGAGGTGCCTTTTCAATGAAAAGAATTGTAATCAAGATTAAGATTTTTAAAAATACACATCAATAAAATTACCATTAGAATCTGGGCACATGTTTCCAATTGTTGCAAAATTTCACTTGTTGACATGTTTGTTTTTTCTATCTGCCATAAATAAACATCAACAATTTAACATAAATTGATATCAACGGATTGATCCGAATGATAATTATCACTTAATCGAAATCAGTAATGGATTTTTTTGTTATCGTTAATAACAATAACCATAATTGAAATAAAGAATTCACCGCTTGGCTCGACGATTATATCACATCATATACACGAACGCACATCGAATCGAATAAAAACAATGCAAACATCATTTTTCATCATTCATAAATGACATGGCATAAGTACAAATTTTTAATTTTTAATCACTCTGATTCAAAAAAAATGTATAAATATTAGACTTTAAAGAAACAACAAAATATAATTATCTCGATAAATATGTTGAAAGATAGAAAGGAATGTTAATAATTATCAAATAACTTTTAATACATAATTCCATTGGGAACATGTTCAACATTTGGCAAACTTTTCTTTTCAATCGTACTCATCCGGATGTCATTCATTATTGGCTGGCATGATAATTGATCAATATTAGGCCGTCGACGAACTAAGGGAAGAAGTAGAGATTGTTGTATTTGTTTTCGCTCTTTATTATCATCATCAATGGACGAATCTTTTGTCCACCAGCTAACAACAATGGCTACAATCAGCCCTAAAACCCAACAAAAACCAGCTGACCAAAGATAGGAAATATTATAGAAAAATAATGTTGATGGTTCATATGGGATATTCTTTGGCTTAAAATATGGAATAGTTGTAGAATTACCAGACTGGCTATCGGAACAAAGCTCAGTAGATAACGACAATCGTTCGGGTCGTTTTCCAAACAACATACTGCCAAATCCGATCCATAAACCGAATATTAGGCTAACGATAAAGCCGGTGGCAGCACCGTTAGAATTTACCGAACGGAAACAGATACCAGCAGTAAAAATCATTAACAATGGTCCCCCTACCACGCCGAACAATGTCAACGATGCTTGTAATAAACCGGTCATTTGATCAGCTAAAATGGTCAGCATTACACATAATATTCCATAGAATAGTGCCAATAACTTGGTAATGATAACTTCATTTTTAGTGAAGATTTCATCTCGTTTAAACACTGGTTTCAAATAATCTTCAAGAGTGACAGCCGATAATGAATTAACAAATGATGATACCGTAGATAATGAACCGGAAAATATACCGGCAATAATAAATCCAGGAAGGCCTGGATATTCTGATAAACGATTAACAGCATAATATGGAAGTAATTGATCAGGTTTTTTAATGTAGCCACATTTTAGTGGATCTTCGTGGTAAAAATTAGCATACATCACAAGACCGGTGAGTGCGGTAACCAAACTGATCATCGATGTTAATGGTAAACTAATGAACAATGCTTGCTGAGATTTTTGAAGATTCTTTACCGTCATTAATCGTTGAATTTGGGCCTGATTGACACCATAGATTGATATATAGATGAAAATTGAACCAAATACTAAACCCCATACTGTATGTCGTTCGGTAAAATCTGGATTGAAGCTAATTTGAAAGAAATTCGCAATAATCACAATGAATTTAAATCTATGGAAAACTCACTTATTAAATTCAAGACGTGATCCATTCATAGCACGTTCAAACACGACGTTCCAACCACCAACATCGATGGTTCCTTTGATTATGATGGTGACCATCGAGAAAAACATTAGAAATGATTGAAAAACATCAGTCCAAAGTACGGCTTTCATTCCACCAATCGTACAATAAATAGTACAAACGATACCGACCGAAAAAATTGATGTCCAACGATTGACACCGGTGACAGCACTTAATGCTAATGCTGGTGCATATAGAACAATCGCATTGTAGAATATCATCTGCAAAATAAAAATGACAGAAACTAATATTCGTATCGAACGATTGAATCGTAATTCTAGATACTGAAGAAAAAAAGAAATAATATTTTTATTTGTTTTAATTTTTCAAATGTGTAAATCCATACCTCATAAACACTGGTCAATTTAAGCTTATAAAATATTGGTAGGAAGACATAAGCAGCAATCGGTGAACCAATTATATATGATATGTTAATAAGTATAAATTGAGCGCCATAAAAATAAACTTCTGCACTAACGCCCAATAGTGTAATTGCCGACATAAAACTAGCCATTAATGAAAATGATACTGGCAATACTCCCATCGATTTATCAGCCAAAAGATATTCCGCAGTAGTTTTTTGCCGTCCACCAGTCATACGATGATAAACCCCGATGCATACTATCAAACAACATTTTTTTTCAATTCATATAAAATTCATAATAAAAAAGATACTTACATGAGATCAATAACATTGTAATAAATACAAGATAATCGGGCCATTGAAGATGATTAGTATTTTGTTCGTTTTCATTCATGATATTTGTTGATGATTGAAAAAATTTAATGAACAAAAAAAGAAAATGAATGATTTTCGATGCCTACGAATGGTAATGATGATGATGATGATGATAAAAATACGGAATGTTGTTCAATATGAATAAATAAAAATGTATACAACATTTTTACATATCATTATTATTGTGTGGACAACAAGCGATGCTTGAATAACTGGTTTGCCAGGCAAATGTATTCACATTTGTTTAGCTTTTTTTTTTCATTCTACATATTTGTTCGTATACATTAATGTAAATTATGGCTGATAGTGGATGAACGTGTGATCGATAGAATTTATTTTTTTCAAGTTTCCTATTAGCATCATCGTCAAAACAAAACTTTCAAAATCATAGCAAATTATTAAATTATCGATAAATTATTTTTCTTTTATTTTGTTTTGTTTTGGATAACAAAAAATAAAAACATTAATAGATTTGGTTTACTGAGCAACTTTTTTTTTGTCCGGAATTACCATGCATGTCGGCATGGATAGCACACATATAGCTATTATGAGTAGTGTGTTTCTATTTTTGGAACCAAAAAAAAAAAAACGTCGATAGCAACAGCAACAACAACATCCGTAGTCAGTTTTATCGAAAATATACATGCGTCGTTCGAAAAAAAAATGATAAAGAGAAAAAAACTAAAATGCCCTAAATTCTTAAAGGAATGATTAAGATAATATCAATGATGACGTAGAGTATTTGGTTTTGTTCCACATAGGTGAATGTCGTCATTATGGCCAATATAATTTATTCGTGTGACCTTATAATATGCTCGTAACCTCGAAATCTGGTTCTTCTTTGATTATATTTGATTTTGTTATACGATGATATATATCACTAACCATCTCTATTTCTCATTCTTTTCCACACAGCACCCACACACACACAGAATCAGTAGAACAAATTTTAATTTCTTACTCAATTTGTCGGGCTATGAAATAAAACACAAACACGTTGAATAATTGGCATTTAAAAATTTTGTTTTTAATTGAATTTACATTCCCTTTATCTCTTTTTCACTTCTTTTCTTGATGGATTAAATCAATTAATTCAATCCGTTGGATGAATGATGAAAAAATTTTTGGATTTTTTTTTCTTGCTTTCTCTTTCGCATCATTGATTTTTATTGAAAAAAACATTCGGAGACATTCGTTGTTTGGCTGTTGACTGTTTTTGATATTCATTTTCCAATTGTTTTAATTGTATACGACCATCCGGATGATGAACGTATGCAACGATAGCTTTATTTCTTTTTTGTTGTCCAGATTCATCAATATAAATATTAGAAATGATTGAAATTAATCGATTATCATTTAATAAATGATAACCATTCATCATATATGCTGTATATGGTGGTTCTTCATTACTACGAATCATATAGCTAAAATTATTCAATGACATAAATTGTAGAAATGCTTCACGTGAAAAGATAAATCCATTCGGTAAGGCAGGATTTTCTTTGAATAGATGGGTTGATTTGGATTCCGATGGTGAGTGATGTTGCGGTGGCTGTGTATGTTCAGGAATATTGACAAGTATATGCTGAAAAAGGGCAAATTCTTTATTATTAGCAAAATTACCACAAACTGTTGATGATTTTGTATCCATTACATAGCTATCAAAATATGTTGATAATTTATGTCTTAATGAATCTTTTGGTATACCGGATGATGCACATACAATTGATTCATTAATAATACATACAAATGGTAATTCATCGAATACTTGATTAATTGTTCGCCATATACGACCACCTCGTTCATCACCATATCGATTACGACATTCGACTAATAATGTTTTTTCATTATATGCACGTGTTTCATTAATACCTTTCAATAGAATTACTTTGTTTGGACAAAGATATTTTACAGCAAATAAATAGATAATCGTTTCAATATTATAATCATGAATTGTTTTTTTACTGTTGCCCGTATAATTACCAAGAAATACTAGATTCTGTGCAATAACCGGTACTGTTGGCCATAATGATTGTTCCATCGTTAGTAATGTATCAAAATCACCACGTATATCACCAATAATCACTGTCGATCCAGAACGTTTTATCAATTTTGGTTCATATTTGAGTAATTTACGTGCACAATCACAAATAGCTTGTATAGCATTTATATCCAAAAATTCTACATCATCCATACTGCCTGCACCTCCTCCTAATCGTTCGGTTGTATTATCATCATCGGGCATAATTGCCGTTGGATGATGTTGTATGCCGGTAGTTGACAAAGTGTTTGCTAAAAATTTACGATTACGCATATAATCGAATAATATATTTCCGATCGAATCCGGTTTGAAAACATGTTCAGCGGAATAAAGTTTATTTCCTTCTAATTTGCTAATCGGTATGAATTGATTTTCAGCTATTGTTATAAATTACACAAAAATTAATAATTTGTTTTAAAAAATTTTCATTATTAAATCTTTTACCATTAAGAATAATTTTCGGTTCCACACATCGACCCATCGAATCAAACATGATACAATGTTGTCCATATTCGAATGATTTTACCCGACAATTTCGACATAGACCACGTGTAAGATTAGCTTTATCTGAAACTAATCGTTCAGTTTGTTTTTTCTTCATTTTAGTTAATTTTGCAAACACACTTTTGGTTAGCTTTGTCGGACCAATTATCGATTCATTCATATCACCAACATTGTTTGATTTAGCCGTCTTTGTTATTGGTTGTTTATTAGGTTGACGATTCATAGCGGATAAAACCATTGAATGCACTTTATTAAGACTAGAATGTTTTGATTTTTGTGGCATTACATTATGTGATGATTTATTATTTTCACCATCTTCTGATGAATCAGACATATTTTGTTGGTCAATAAAATTTATAACAAATGCTTGTCTATATTTATTATCATCTGGAATTTCAGGATCCAATACTAATAATAGATAACATATATCATGGAAATCAACATATGTTGCACCATTACAATCACGATTTGTTCGTATTAAGCAACAATTAAACATATATTTTGCTTGTGCAGAAATAATATCCGATTTGAGACCACATTTTTGTAGATAGATTTTAAATGAACCAAAATTCATATAATACGATGGAAATGTATGTCGTATATAGTGTTCATAAAGATCGGTCAATAATTTCAATGAAAGATTTCGTGCTTTCATCAGGCCCGAAATAGCGGTCACTGATTGTTTATCCGAACGTTCATTACTATGTGTTAAATGATAACGTAATACAGAATCTATTGGATATTCAACCACTTGTAATTCTGAATAATGTCTTTCAAGATGTTCAAGATATTTACGAAATTCTGGTCCCCAAATAGCACTATCATCTTTTAAAATATTACCTGCATTCATCCATTGTATTGAATTAATTGGTTGACATGTTTTCTGACAACGTGTTATCGTTATAAATTGTGTGGCACGTTGAATCCAACGTCCGGATACTGTTTGTATATGACATAATTCAATCATTTTTGTTGTATGTGAAATATTCACATGATTAGTGACAACACCATCTGGATCACGTTTTTCAAACATTGATAATAATCCAAGTTCCGATGCTCTACTCCAATCATTACCATCACGACTTACAAATGGTAACCAAATAGTTTGATGATCATCATTAACATTTGTAACAGCAAAACGATCATGTTCAATACAATAGATTAGGAATAGAATACAATCATACATAGGTGAACCATGATCATGGCTCATATGTTGACTATTTTCCGGTTTAGGTTTCACTAATTCAATGTCCAATTTTTTCTTCAATAAATTTCGCTGTTGTTGTTCATTGGGCGATAAATTTGATACACCTGAACCGATTCCTAGACTAGCAATACTATTACAACTTTTACCACTGGCTGAACGATTTATCATCGTAGAAACGACATTGCTCACTGATGATGATGATGATGAAATTGATGAATTTTTATTTGATTGACGATGATCACTACTGATACTACTGCTACCACTATTCATTGATTCATACAATTATATAAAAGTAGAAACAGAAACAAATTCAACTTTTCCAATTATGGTGACCATTTTTAAATCAAAAAAACAAACAAAAGTTTTAAATTAAG
>ERZ500997.530-NODE-530-length-10806-cov-5.094317_pt1 | contig 10806 bp, 7 predicted proteins | sample MGYA00248826_ERZ500997 | MGnify/ENA primary metagenome ERZ500997 (study PRJEB25958, sample SAMN03398524) | human skin metagenome | study: EMG produced TPA metagenomics assembly of the Human Skin Microbiome Metagenome (human skin metagenome) data set.
ATTTTCGGCTAAATGAAACAAAATGAAAAGTATAGAAAAAAAATGAAATGAAGTTTATACGATGCAACCATACCATAACTTAACTATCCATCCGTCCACACTTTATAATGTTTTTTTTAAACAAACAAACATTGTTTAATGGATACTTTTAAAATGGGATAAAACAACAGACCTGGAAGTCATCATTATTATGGAAAATGTCAATTACACATAATGGCCATTAATATCCTGATTATCGTCATCTTCATTTTTCAAAGAAATCAAATGATTAATTGTTTTCTGGATTTTTTTTTAATTTTCTATAGAGTTTTCAACGATTTTTAAACAATTTACAATCACCAATGGCTATACCAAATGACGGCCAAATTCATCAATCATCATCATCATCATTACCGACATCATATGAACAACAAATTTATCGTTTCCGTCGTGAAGCTATTCTACCATTAGGATCATCGAATCAAAATCCTAATAATCAATATGGTGGTGTTGGTGGTGGTGGTGCCAATGGTTTTTCACAATGTATTTGTCCGCCTGGTAAGTAGAATTTTATCAATTTCTTTTTTTTTTGGTTTCAATTATCATTTGATGGATGCTTTGCTTGTTTTGACCTTTTTCCTGACATTTTTCTCTTCACTTATCTCTTCATTGATGTTCATTCAATTAGCAGTTTTCGGTGACAAATTTTTCTTGCTTTTTTGTTTTTGAATCTCCGATTTACATGAAGCATTTAATGGGTCCTCTTAATCAAGATGATTGTCGTCGTCGTCATCGTCGTCAGTCAAGATCAGGCCAATAATTGTTTCATTTCCGGACATGAATAATTTTTGGAAATGATGATTGCTTGATTCATATCTATACACTTGTTTGCCATCAATGTTGAATACTTGGGCTTTTTCAAGATTATATTTTTGTTGATATTCCTCATTTAAGATTTGCTTAAGATTCAATCATCATCATCATCATCAATTTGATTCGTAGACAGCGATAAAGACATATTTATAAACACAGCATAGAATGAGAGAAAGAGAGATACGGAGAAATTTTCTGGAAAAATAAAATAAATTCATAATCCATAAGCCTGCCAAAAATTGTAATCTTTTTTTCTTCTGCTTTTACATTCAGTCATGGTTTTCATCATCATTATCATCATGATAATCATCATCATCATTTTTTTCTGGGATATATTTTCAAGATTTTCAATTTTTGAAAAGCCATTCAAAATTATACATGTTGTTGTTATTTCGATTCGTTTCACGGATGTCATATGTCATGATGTTCTCTCTCTCTCTCTCTCTCTCTCTCTCTCTCTCTCTTGTTTCTGCTCTTTTATATTGCACTGATTTGCTGATTTGCTATGATGATGATGACATTAAAATTTCTCTCTGATTCTTTTTTTGATTAATAATATGGATTTTCTACTTTATTTTTGGATATCATCATCATTTTTTGACACGATGAAGACGACGTTGATGATGATTATGGCTTATTTTGTGTGATATAAGAAAACAAATGTTTTGATTTTTTTTTGAAAATGATTGATGTAAAAAAAGTTTCAATTTGTTTTTGAATGAAACAAAAAAATCATTGAAAATTTCACTTTTTCTGGTTTTAAAGAATTTTCTCGGGAAATTTTCTTTCTAAAAAGTTTCCACAAACACCGATAAAAGGACACTGTTTTCACCTGGCTAAAAAAAACATCGTTTATCTTTCCTTCTTTTTTTGATGGTTTGATCTCCTATTAATAAAACTTTTGTCTTTTCACTTTCCTGTTCGATTGAAAATGCCATAATTCATTGAACTTTATCGGAAACCAATGAAAAAAAGTTTAGTGACAATGTTGTGGAACAAAGTTTTTCGCATGTAAAGAAAAATTGATTAACTATGAAGAAAACTAAGAAACAATGAATCATTGGTAACCAATCAAATTAATTCGATAAAAAGGATGTAACTTTGTTTTGTTTGTTTTTAATTAACTAGAAATGTTTAATTATAAGCAATGCTTTGTTTGTTTGATGTTGAATTATAGGTTTTTTTGTTTTGTTTTCAATAAGATACCGTATTTTTACGGTTGTTTTTTTTCCAAGAGAATTGTTGGCAATGGAACTTGAATAACCGTGTTATGATGGTAAATTGTTTTAAAAAACATCATCACCATTGTCATGATGATGATGATGAACAAATTGCCTATTATACAATGATGACAATGATGATTGTTATCTCTCTCTCTCCCTATATCCATGATAAATTGATGAAAACATCATCATCATCATTTTTTCCGGGATAAGAATGTAAAATGAGAATGTAGAGAGAGCGAAAGAATGAACAAACAATATCAAATGTTTGATGAGAATTTATTCACATCTGCAGTTCACACATTCAAACAACAGCAACCGACCGACCGAATTGAATTTCAGAATTTGTTTCCATCATTGTCTTCTCGTATTCTATAATGATGCAATGATAAACATTTGAATGTTTAAAAATAAATTCCCTCAATGAATTGGATGAGATTTTCATCACCTTGTTTTTGTTTCCACATTTAGTGATAAATGATGATGATGATACTTTGACATCGTTTCTGTTTTTGTTTCTATTTTGAAAACATTCAAAAATTTTTAAATTCAAAATTCAATGAAATTGATCAAACAAGGGCATCGACATTTATCATTATTCGTTTTGTAATTGAATGAATGAATGATGATTATGCAATTTGTTTTGGATTCAAATTCAATGATGACCAAAAACCATCAAATACCATTAGCATCATCATAATGGTAGATTTGGTTTGCAAATAAGGGAATGATGATGATGATGATTTTGATTGTTTTCCACAATCATTATCATTGGAAGAAAAAAAAACATTGAAATTGAATCGATTGAATTAATGATAATGGTTTTTTGTTAGTTTGAAAAACAGAGAGAGAGAGAGAGATGAAAAGCATTATTACATCACTCATCATTACAGAGAACAATAAAACAACAACAACAACAGCAATCCAGACAAATAAAAGATTAAATTTGACTTTCAATTTGAAAAAAAACTACACAAATAATGATGATGATAATGATGCTAATTGTGTGTTTGTGCGTTGTTGTTGTTTTTTTCCGGTTATCATCATAAACATTTGAAATCGATAGAAAAATACAAAACAATTTTGTCTAAAACGAAAAAAAAATTGTTGTTGTTGGTTGGTTGGTGAATAGAATCCGGTAGCAGCCTGGTGCAATCATCTTAATGATTTTTACATTTTGTTTTTTGTTTTGTTTTGGTTTTTTCGGTTAGTCCATTAGAGATTTATTCACAATGTTGAACAAGAGAATAAAATGGCCGTATCCCGAGAAAAAAATTACCCGTCCAATAAATGCTTTCTTCGGCGGTAAACAAACAAAAAAACATTGACAAAGAGAGTAGGAAAAAATTTCGGGTTATCGGTTAAAATACGATAAAATTTATTGATTATATCATTTAGGGTTAACTTGACTTTTGGATTTTTTGTTTCTTCTTTTGAATTTTACCAGTTTGTACCGCCGTTTGTTTGTCAAAAGAATCATGATTATATATAGGGAATTCAATGTTGAATTCGTAGAAAATCATGGGCAATTTAGTCGATTATTTTCCCATTCACTGCAGCATGTGTGTGTATGGGTGAATGGCATTCGTTTTTTGCATTTAAATTTTTGAAAATTTCAACCAAAATGACGTTTTCACAAATTCTATGCACACACACATTTTTTTCTTTTTCTTTTCTTCGTTGGTTGGTTATTGGTTTCTATTTCAAATCATTTGTTTGATTATGATGTTGATGTTGATGATGATCAAGATAAAGATGTGGAACGTTTCAGTATTTGAATAAATTTTTATCACTTTTTTGTTGCTGCTTGAATGAAACTCTTTTTTATTTTTCTTCAATTTTTAGGTCCAAGAGGAAAACGTGGTAAACGTGGATTACCCGGCGAACCGGGTATTGTGGTAAGTTTTTTGCTTTTTTTCAAATTTTACGTTTAGATTCTCTTTTCTTTTATTCAATCTATCTATATCTGTCTTTATTAATGTTATTTTTTTTCACTTTCTTTTTTTTTAATCCTTTACTTCTTCACTTGTAAAACAAATCTAATTTACTAATTAATTACAAAACAAACATTCAATCAGGGTCCACCGGGCAAGCCTGGATTTCCGGTACGATTTTTTCTTTTCTGTTCTTTTAATATTTATATAAAAATCTTTCTTTTCTTTACTTTTCTCTGCAAATCTTTTCATCTAAATTCTTTTCTTTCTTTTTTCATTTGTTTTAAAAACTGAAATCTTTTTTTAAATTTCTTTATTGAATCTCTATCGAAAAACGTTAAATAATTTATTAAATTTTATTTTACAAAAAACCATTAAAGGGAGCCATGGGTATTGATGGTCCTAAAGGAGAACCGGTATGAAATTTTTCTCTAAATATTTTCTCTGTATACTGATGAATCAGCGAAAACCCGAAATAATTAATTTTTAATTAAATTTTGTAATTTCTTTGTTGTTGTTGTTGTAAAACTATAGGGCGAAAAAGGTGACAAAGGTGAAAAAGGCGAAAGTGGCCTTGATGTCATTACTACTTCAAAGGTAAGTTTCAATTGTCCAAACATCGAAGGAAATTCATTTTAAAATCAACCGAACCATCCTACCTCACAATGACATACACATACAATGGATAGATTTGAGGATTTTTTTTTGTTTTTATTTTTTGCCAATTTTTTGTTTTTTTTTTGTTTTTACCCGATCATCATTTTTAATATTTGAAAAATAAAGGGTGTCAAACGATCAGTTACAAGATTACGTGGTGGTACACTTGGTTATGCTGAATTAATTGCCATTAAGGTTTGTTGTTTTTTCGTTTCGGAGTAAAAATAACCCTTTTATTTTCATCATTTTGTTTGGCTTTTCATTTTCCACACACACACACATGAAAACACACAAACCGAAAACCGAAACCCAGTTTTCCTAATCCGCCTTAACCTGAATAATTAACCAGAAACAAAAATTTGCCTTTCTTTGCTTCTTTGAAATAAACTAATAATGAAAACGTTTTTTCTTTCCTTTAATTAAACTTTTCCAAATGAAACACACAAACAAAATCCTATTTAATCAAAACTAAACTAAAACTAATCTAAAAAAAGGGACTTGCTTCAATGGGTCTAATTGCTACTCCTCGTGATATACTTTTAATGAAAGTGAGTTACATTGTTTCTTTCTTGTTTGACGGTAACTCTTTCTAATTTTTCCTGGAAAATTCTGTTTTGTTATTTTGAATCGTTGTTGTTTAAAATTAATTAATCGATTGATTTTTGTCTTTTTTTTCAATGAAAAATTATTAAATAGGGAGAACCTGGACCATCAGGTCCACCTGGTCCACCAGGACTTCCTGGTCCAACTGGTCTACCTGGATTTGATGGCCGTATTGGATTACCTGGTGATCCTGTATGAAATATTTTTTCGTTTATTTGTTTTGGCACAAAATTTTCATTTTTGTTATTTTGTTTTTGTTTAAAATGATAGGGACCTCCTGGAAATCCTGGTCCAATGGGACCAATAGGACCACCTGGACCATTAGGTAAAGATGGATTACCTGGACCAAAGGTTAGTAATATTTTCGTGCAAAAAAAAAATTCTTCTTTTTTTGTTTGTTTGAACACCAAAATTGTATTTGTTTCTTTCTCTCCACATTTGGTAGTTTTTTTGGGTTTTTTATCATCATCATTTTTCATTTTATAAAAGAAAATCGATTTTTCATTTCATTTTTTTCAACTAAAGATTAGTTTTTTTTGTTTTGTTTTTGTTTCCCTTGGATTTAACACTGTGTGAAATTGAGAGGACTACTATTGGAAAAATTGATTGATGTTTTTATCTTTATCTTTTTCTTCTTCTTTTATTCTTTTAATGCTTTCCATTTGGATCGGTTCGTTCGTTCGTTTTTTTTTTGTTTGTTTGTTTGTGTATTTTTTGTATGGATGTTTTGTTGGATGTTGAATGTTTCTTTGTTCCAAAACATAATTTTGTTCTTGGAACCAATCAACAAAGGGAGAAAAAGGTGAAAAAGGTGAACGAGGTTTAACAACAACATTGGATGGTAATGCTTTTCCAACCGGATTTATTGAAGGACCAGCTGGTAAATTTCAAATAACATGATACATCACTTATCATCATCATTATCATCGATTAATGAATTTATTTTTCTTTTTCTTTAAAAAAAAACTTAAAAAATTATTTCAATAGGTCCACCGGGACCACCAGGTCCTGCCGGTCCTCCCGGTCGTAAGGTATTTAGTTTTGCAGTAGACTAGCAGTAGTATAGTGTTAAATAATCACAAATAATAATGATGATAATATCAATGATAATGGATAGGGCGATATTGGTCTACCTGGACCAGCCGGTGAACATGGACAAAAAGGTGAAAAAGGTGATCGTGGTAAACGTGGTAAAAGGGTTTGTATTTATGTTTTTGTCTATGTGGATGTGTCTGTGTGTCTTGTTGTTGGAAAACAAAATTTTCGAAAACAATTTTTTTTTCTGTCATTTAAAAATTTTGGCCAACGGAAAGTGATACAACTTCTTTGTTCGTTCGGTAAGTATATAGCATGTTTGTGTGTGTGTTTGAATGTGGATGTGCAATATTTTTTTTTGATTATTAGATTCAATTGACAGTTTATTATTTTCTTTTGGATTTTGTCTTTTGTTTTTTTTTTGGTTTCGGTTTTTTTGTTTTTTGATTGAAATTGACATTTTTTCCCTCGATCGCGCAACCCCTCAAAAAAATTGTTTTAAAAACCATTTCAAAATTGTGTTATTGAAATTAATTAACACTTACGAACACACACACTGTATGTATGTATTTATGTCAATCTTCATTATTTTATAAAATTTTTTGTTTTGTTTTGTTTTTTCTTCTTCCTCAAAAATGATCTGATGATCAATTTCATTCATTCATTCATTATGGTTTTTGATTTTTTTTTTTGACTATCAAATTCGTTCATTTCATTTCATTTTATTTAAATTAATTAATAATGACGGGAAATGTCAATTTTATTTTATTTTTATCATTTTTCATCATAATGATTTTTTGATGTTTTGTTTTTCTCCGGTCCTTACCCTCGATTTCTCGATTTTTTTTCCGCCATATCGGTTTTTGTTTTGTTTGGAAATACAATAGGGAAATACTGGTGATTTAGGACCACCAGGAATGATGGGTCCACCCGGTTTACCCGGTCCACCTGGTAAAGCTGGTCAAAAAGGTTTGTCATTTGTGATGTTCAATGTTGAAATTTTTGATGTTAACATTATTGTTTTGTTTTTTTCAGGTGATAAAGGTGATCGTGGTGATGGTATTGCCGGCGCTAATATGGCTAAAATGAGTTTTATGAAATCGCCTGATTATGAAGCATTTGCTGATCGTTCTGAATTACCATATGTTCCTGGTCCACCGGGTCCGCCTGGACCACCTGTATGTGATGATTTTTTTTTAAATTCTGATTAATTAATTTTTATTTTTCCAATCAGGGACCACGTGGACCACCAGGTCTTAAAGGAGATTCAGGCCAAAAAGGAGAATCAGTATGTTTGTTTAAGTTTGATTTCAAATAAATAGATGGCGTCTGTGTGTTCATTTTAATTTTTTTTTTTAAATTTTTACAAAAAAAAAAATAGGGTGATAAAGGTGAAAATGGATCAATGGGTTTACCTGGACCACCAGGTCCAAAAGGAGAATCAGCTACAATTAATCCATTGGTTAGTATTTTGGTGATTTTATTATTATTATTGTTCTACTATGCTCGTTTAACTAACTTTGCTTTCAAACTAAACTAAACTAATCTAATCTGATTATCTTTCCATTTATCTTTCTCTTTCTTTTTTCTCTCTAATGCTTTCAAATAATGGATAAAATTGATCGATTGATTGATTGATTATCAGATTTTAAAACTTTTATTCATTATTTTTCTTGATTATTTTTTGTTTTCGAACATCCACACAAAAGACACATTTCACTTTTTCAATAATTTTGATTTGTAATTTTTTTTTTGTGTTTTTTCTTCTCAAAAAAATATTCATTCAGGGTCCAATGGGTCCAAAAGGTGATCCTGGACCAACGGTATGTGACTCGTATAGATTAGATTAGTTTAGAATTAGATTTTAATATTTTTAATATGGTTTTTTCCAATTTAAAAAATATTGAAAAATCAGGGTAAACCAGGTAAAAAAGGTATCGGTGAAAAAGGAGATAAAGGTGATCAGGTTAGTGTTTATTTAAAAGATTTAAATTGAGAAAAATAAATAAATAAATTGATAATGAAAAAAAAACAAACAAAAGGGTTTACCTGGATTGGATGCACCATGTCCATTGGGTGAAAATGGTCTTCCATTACCTGGTTGTGGTTCACGTATATCACAAGTATGTTAAATTTCCATTATTTTTTGTCAACTGCGATTACTAATGATGAACCCAATCAATCAATCAATCAGTATGCACATTCGAAAATATCATCATCAACAAATAAACAGCCAGATTTTGATTATAATGGTCAAATGATTTCAATGAATAATTTTCTACGAAAACGTCGTCGTCGTCGTTAATATCAATCATCAATATGATTATCATGATTTTGAAATACTGCCATATTCATTCAAAAATCATATCGATAATAAAAAACAAAATCTGATCAATTTTTTGTCATTGCTTTGTTTTTTTTTGCTACTCAATTTTTTGTTCCAAATTCAATTTTCCATATTTACTTTAATGTCGATAGAAATATTTTCTCTTCTCTTTAATAGACATATCAATTTGATTGAATCAAATCCAAAATTAACATATCTTTTGCGTAAGCTTTGCTTTTTCAATTCTCTCTCTTTTCTTTTTTCTTGAAAAAATTTTTGAATTATTAAATTATTCTAATTCTTGGTTTCTTTTTTCTTCTTCTTTTTCAAAAACATCAACAAAAACAGAATCCAACAGCACAGGCACGTCGTGCACGACATCAAACACATCATAATAATCATCGTTATAATTTCAACCAAAATCATCACAGCAACAACAACAATCGTCGAACAATTGCCTTTGAACAATGATGATGAACCAAATGATGGCCAAAATTCATTTCTATTCATTCATTTCGTTCAAGCAAGCAAGCAAACAAACAAAAATGAAAATAGCAAACCTTTGAATCAAAACCAAAAACCTTTAATTAAATAATTGAATTTTGAATTTTTTTTTTTTTGAAAATTTTTAATCATTCAAAACACATACAACGAAAACTGATAATAAAATGTCAACCTTTTTTTTAAAAAAAAAACAAAAATTATATAATTATATACACAAACAAACAGACAAACAATTGAATTTCTTCATATCCACACACACACCAACTCAACCAAACATTTGTTTTATCCTTTTTTTTCTTTTTGTAAACATTTTTGAATTTCATAATTTCATAAATGTTTCATAATAATAAATATTATATAATTTCAAATTTTTCGATTCTCTTGGCTTGTTTTGGATATACTTTTGCTTCTGTGTGTCTTTTGATTTTCGCCAAAAATTCAATCAAATAAAATCATAAAATCAGATTTGGTTCACAAATCTACATAGATATTGGAAATTTGTTCGGAAAATTAATTTCCAAAACATATTTGAGATAACCAATTTACAACCCAAACCAATGAATCAATCATTTCTTTGATTCAAATGAAAACAACAAACAAAAATTAAATCAAGATTAACAAACTAACTAACGATAACAATTTATTTATCAAAGAACGATATTTCCATATGGACATTCAATGATTATGATTATATTCGGGTACACCTGTCGTCCATTTCGGGCCACAAAAAAAATATAAAATAATGAATGTTGATTTTTTTTTCTCGCCTTTTTTTCTACATTTTCATTTCATCTTAATATAATTTTCGTGCATGGTATGAATGAATGAATGAATGAATGAATGAATGGTGTTGTTCAATGCCAACAACAATAATAATAATAATAATAATAATAATATGTGGAAACCTGAATTAAAATATAGATATTTTTTCGCGAACGAAAAAAAAACTGATTACCCATTGATTGCCCATTTATGCCTTTTTTGATTTTTCTTTCTTTGGCTCTTGTTGTTGTTGTTGTTGTTTGATGATGAATTGTGAATGGATATATCCATCATAAATTTTTGTTTTTCTTTATTTATTTCGACGATATGACAGGTAAGATTTTTTTTTAAAAGAAAAAAAAATTGGCCAAAGAGAGAAACGTTCATATAATGAAATGAAATGCTTACCTATCTATCTAATTTATCTAACTTTTTTTTGTTGTTGTTGCTCTGATGAAGAAGTTTTTGGAAAGAAAAAATTTGCACATTTTTTCTCAATTGTTCAGTAGTGATGATGATGATGATGGTGGAAGATTGAAAATGACCATAGCCAACCAATTATGATGATATAATCTCTCTCTCTCCCCCTCTCTCTTTATTTGATGCATTTGGCTGGTTTCTCTGGTTGATACGCGTGTATGAATTTTGAAGAAAAACATGAAAAAATTATTAAAATTTAAAATTTAAATTTTGAATCAAAAAAAAAATTTGAATAACAACAACAAACTAATTGTAGTTCAAACTGAAGAGAATCACAACAACAACAAAAAAACAACATTCAACAACAAACATCATCATCATCATCATCAACATAATCATTAATGCAGATGTAATAATGATGAATGGCCGGATATACAATATTAATAGATAGAATACACCTGTGTGTATGCATGGAATTTATTCAAAAAAA
>ERZ500997.531-NODE-531-length-10793-cov-5.246973_pt1 | contig 10793 bp, 8 predicted proteins | sample MGYA00248826_ERZ500997 | MGnify/ENA primary metagenome ERZ500997 (study PRJEB25958, sample SAMN03398524) | human skin metagenome | study: EMG produced TPA metagenomics assembly of the Human Skin Microbiome Metagenome (human skin metagenome) data set.
TAACACGGTTTAACATTGATGGTGATGTTTTTTCTCTTCTTTTCTATTTTCAGTCGGCGAAAAAAAAATAAAGATTTTTCATTTTTTGAATGTTTTTTCTCTTCTATTGATGATGATCATCATCATTTTACGAAAAAGAAGAAGAAGAAGAAAAGTCAATTTACGTGAGTCTTCTTTTTCTCCATCTACACTGAACGATAAAGAAAAACTTTCCAGAGAAATTTTCCATAAAAAAAATCAAGATCATCATCATCAATAGAGAGAGAGAGAGAGAGAGTAAAAGAATGAATAGAAAAGAAATGATGTCTATCAAATTCATTCTTTTGTTTGTGAATCATGGATGTGAATGAAAAATTGCGAACTGCCGAATGGGAAAAGAAAGTTTTTCGGGAAGAAAAAATTTGTTCGTTTTTTATGGAAAATATTCTCTCTCTTTTTTTTTTGATTGATTATATGATCATAAATTCATATTGTCTGGGAAATATTCTCGCACACTGAAACTGCAAAAAAAAGCATCGTTATCATTTGTAAAAGCAAAAAAACAAACTATTTTTCCTGTAATTCTTTTGTTGCCAATTTGGTTGTTGTTGTTTAACAGAAATACAGTGTATCTACCCTTTTTTTGGGAAAATTTCCCAGAATATTCTGTTGTTGGTTTGTGACAAATTTAAATTTTAAATTAATTTCAAATCGAAAATTATTACAAGTTTTTGTTGGAATTGAAAATACTTTTTATATTCTGGTTACAAGCAGAAACAGAATAAATAAATAAAATTAATCGATTAATTTGGTTGGTTGGTTTGACAAACACAAGTTTTCATTCATTCATTCATTTCATTTCATCCACCTACTTTATCATTAAAAATTTTCTTTACTTTTTCTTCGTTGACTCCATTAACATGCCTATAGATAGGAATTCATGAGAGGGGGAAAGGAGAAAATCAATGGGGGAAAAAATACCTGAAATAGAAATAATGGGTGTAAAGTGTGGGGATAGAAAGTGGGAAAGTTTACAAATGAGCAACCATCGCGAAAACATTGAAAATTTCTGAATAAATTACAACAGGATTTTTGGGAAAAAGAAAGAAAATGCCAAAAGCAAAAAACGAAAAGAAAAGAAAAGAATAATGAGAAAAAAAAGTAAAAAGAAATCAATCGAAATGATATGGGTTTTCTTTTTTTTTCTTTTCTTTGAAAGTTTCTTTTCTTCATTTGCCCAATTTTCCTTTTAATTTCTTTATTCATTCACCAAACCAAGCCTACCTCTTGCCACACAAACGCACCGAATTATTCAATTCAAATTCAATTGTTTGATTGAAAAACACACACAGAGGGGGAGGCAGTGGGAGAAACAGAGAGCAAGAGAGAGACTTTTCCTATGAAAGTTTTTGTTTGTTTTTCAAACAAAATTACGAAATAATTTTGTTTGAAAAATTATTGAAAATGATTCAATTTGATGTTTTGAAGAACAACAAGAAAAAAAATGTCAATAAATAAATAATTGAATATCGAATGAAAATATTCTTCTTCTGATGTTTTCCGTTGAAATTCTGTTGTTGTTTTCACGTAAAATTCTGCTTTGTTGTTTTTGAAATTCTGCTTTGTTTTTTGAAATTCTACTTTGTTTTTCCTTTTCTTTCATCTGTTTTAAATTATTTGCGTGTATTTTTATTTCATTTTTTCAAATTTATAAATAAATAATCAAATTTTGTTTTGATAAAATACATTATTCATTCAAAAATGATGATGATGATAATCATCATCATCATTACGTAAGACGTGTACTGTCGATGTTAAGAGGAAAGAATTTTCTTATTGCAGATTCTTTTTTGTTTACGCAATAAACAGAAATGTCATAACATCAATTACGATTCAATGGGGAATCATCAAATGATGATGATGATAATGATGATGATGGTAAGAAAAAAAAAAACAAACAAAAAGTGTTGCAATCTAAATGAAAGTAGAGAAATTTTAAAACAAAAAAAGTTTGTTTTTTTTGCTTTGTTTTTTGAATTTTTTAAATTTTTTTTTTGTTTTGTTTTAAACAAATAAAAAAAAATCGAATCACAAGTTTTCGATTCTCTAATGTTCGGCTGCTGTCTCTTTTTGTTGTTGTTGTCTGTTTGTTGTTGTTGTTGTCTGTTTGTTGTTGTTGTTTTATTGACAAACAGACAACAACAACAAACAAAAAGAGAATTCTCAAATGATAGAAAAAAAAACAATTGAAAACTAGAAAATTTGTCTTTTTTTTCATTCCGACTATATACACCCACATGCATAGAATATTTCTCTGTGTTCAGGATTGTTTTCCCTGAACAAAGATGACCATCTGGAATGAAAATTTCTAGAAATGGGGGAGTGAAAAGTTTTCATTGAAAAAATGATGATGATGGTAGCTGCTGGCCAGCACACACACACAAAAAAAGTTCAACAATCTAGTTTTGGTTTTTCTTCGTTAATGTTTTTTTTTGTTCATTTTAGAGAAATTCTGATTCTTGATTGAAAAATTTAAAAAAAGTTTTTTTAAAAAAAAACACCCTCGACAAACAAACAAATGTTGTAATGACCATTATGATGCTTTTATAATGATAATGATGATGGTCATTTTGTAAAACAAACAAACAGAAAGCAAGAAGCGAGAAAGCCTGATTCATCAAGAATTTCTGAGCCAGCAAAATAGCCAAAAAAAACAAGTAAATCTAGTTGAAATATGATTTTTTTTTTTGATTCATCATTTTTTTCGTGAAACAGTAGCTGTCATGGTGATCATGTTTTTCTTTTGGATCAAAAATGATTTTTTGGATTTTTCCAATCATCACCATTTTTTGTTTTGCTGATTTTCTGCTGCTTCTCTTACTGTCCTGATCAATCATATCATAAAATTTCATCAAAAAAAAAATCATTTCATTTAGCAAATAAAGTGGGTGGATGATTGAAAATATGGAATTCCTTTGTCGAGATTGAGTTATTTTGGTGTAGGTGGTGGGTGAATGTTTGTTTGTGTGTGTGTGTGTGGGTGGATAATTGAATGATGCAAAAGGAGAAACAGGGATATATTTCATCCCCATTCTATATTTGATTTTTTATCAAATCAAATTCCAATTCCAAAAAAAATATTGATCGATAATCAAATTATTGAATGAAAGAACAGAAAAAGATGAAAAACCATTCTTCAAAGAAGAAAAAGCAAAGCAAAAGTTCTTCATCAATGCCAATGCAAAAATGGGAAAAATCTTTCCGAACGCCCACACACACACTTACCTTATAATTGATGTTTTTGTCATTGATAATTCATCATCATTCATTAAAAATTTGAATTGATCATCACCATCATCATCATCAATGATGATTATATTTGGTACATTTAATGATGATGATTTAATCATCATTATTCCGTCATCATTATCATCAACGTTATCGCGGTTATTATTCAACGATAATGACATGATTGTATCATCAACAGTACGTTGTTTAATCAATACATTTTCAATTGAACGTGTTTTAAATAACTGCTGATTATCGACAGACATTGTTGTTGTTGTTGTTGTTGTCGCTATTTTTGTTGTTGTCGATGTCCCTGTTGTTGTTGTTGTTGTCGATGTCCCTGTTGTTGTTGTTGTCGATGTCCCTGTTGTTGTTGTTATTAAATCATTAATAGGTAATGAATTAGATTTATGATGTGCAAATTGTAGAAAACGATTTGTACGATAATGTAATGGTGAACGTAATATATTTGTTGTTGTTGTCGCTGTTGTTGTCGATGTTGGTGATGGTGATGATTGTAAACGTCCTTGTTGTTGTTGTTGTTGTTCATTAAATAATAATGATTCATCTGAACTATTTTGTCGTTGTAAAAAATTCATTGTCTGATTAAAACGTTTATGAAAAAATGATGATGATGATGTTGATACTGGTTGTTGTTGTTGTTGTTCAATCGATCCATAGGTAAATTTTTTAAAATATTGATTCGATGATGATGATGATGATGAACCTGTACTTGATGCTGAACCAGGTGTTGTTGTTGTTGTCGTTTCTATTGAATGTGGTGATGAATAAGTAGATGAATAATCACCGCCATCATCATTATTATCATTATCATAAATATTATATGAATTTGATTCGGATTCTGAACGTTGTTTATGATTGATTAACGAATTATTGGAATTATTCGACAAGGTACGACGTTTTGTTAGTCGATAACGACGTTGTTTACCTGTCGCCGTCGATTTAGTCGACGATGGTATGGTTGATGTTTTATTCATCATCATTGTTGGTGATGGTGAATTCGGTAATGATGGACATTTTGGAATCGATGATGATTTCGTTGATGATGATGATGATCTTTGATTTTCTGATTTATTATCACCATCATTATCGTTGACATTTGGCAATGATGTCGCTGTCGTCGTTGTTGATGGAATGTTATTATCATAATTCTGATAATCACCAACCCCACCATCCCCACCACCACCACCATGATTCATTTCATTAATCTGATCATAATGAATAGAAAATGTACGTCGTATTGCTGTACCACTTGAATACATTTGAAATGTTGGTGACATTTTTTTCGATATTTTTAATGGTGATGGTGGCTGTTGATTCTGGTGATTCGGATTCGACGATGATTTCGTAAAACGATTGATTGTTGTTGTTGTTGTTGTATCAATCGAATCTGTTGTTGTTGTTGTTGTTGTTGTTATCGATGTTGTTGTTGTTGTTGTTGTTGTTTCATTCATCATCATCATATCAGGTTCATCTAAATTTTCAATATTACCAATCATATTTATTAAAAATATTGATTGATTTGATTGATTTTTGATCAATTTAAATTGATTTTGTCTTTTTTTCTGTTCATTTTGTTTTGTTGTTGTTGTTGTTGTTTTGGTTGACATATTGTCTGTTTAACAAACAAACAACAACAACAAAAAAAAATGGTTGATTTCGATAATTTCAAAATCTTCAAAAATCCCAAAACCAAAAAAATTCAATGATCATTCAGGCCATGATAAAATCGGTAAATTTCGTTTTTTTTCATTCAAAATCGATTTTTGATCGATTTTTTGTCCGTTTGGATCATGTTTTTCTTTCTTCGAATTTGAATTTGAATTTGGCCATCAATCTTGTTGTTGTTGTTGATAAAGCGATCGATTAAAATTTGTAAAAATCCAATCGATTATTCATGTTGTTCATTCGAAGTTCAGAAGATGAACAAAGAGAAATTCCAATGATGTAACATCGTCAATCTTTTCGGTTCAGTTGATGATGATTTCATCGATTTTTTTTGTTTGCTTCGACCAAGAATGCTTCATTCATGTCGGTTGGTTGTAAAAATCTAGATTTAAAAAAACGAAACAAAACAGAAAAAAAATTCATTAAAAAATTTGTCAAATTTCATTTTAAATGATAAATGAAAAAATTTGCCGAAAACTTTTTTTTCCGGAAAATTTCTCCCGAAGAAATCTTCTGTCCCATTTCACTGATTTCCATTCCAGGAAAAAAAACATCTTTTTTTCTGGTTTTGTTTCTCAACCAATTTCAAATAAATTTCTCATTGGCGGTTTCGATGATTTGCGTGCCCAAACCAAAAAAAAAATTGATTCGGAATTTTTCCCAGTTTTCATTTCATTTTGCCGAAAATATTTTTCTTTTGTTTGTCGATCATATTTGTTGTTGTTGGTTTTTCATTTTTGTTTTCTGGATAAATGAAAAAAGTAAACTCGGCTTGATGTTCGCATCGGACTGGACTACAACATGGCTTTTTTCATTTGTCATAATTCATTTTTTTCTCAGTTATATTCTCGGTTATTCTGTCACACACACACAGTGTCTATTGACAAAAAACAATGTTCGAATTGAATTGAATTGAATTGAGAAATTCCATTGCAAGAAAAAAAAGACATGAAAAGCAAATAAAAATAAAATTAAAGAATCAAGAATCAAGAATCAAAATGTTTATGTCAACAAGAATTATGTATCTTTCAAAGCAGAAAAACAAGAGAAAAGAATATTCTTTAATAATAAAAATCAAATGTTTTTTTGGATCATCATCATCACCAAAAAGCCAAAAAGCCAAAAAACCAAAATAAGACAAAAGACAAGAAAATTTTCCCGGAATATTTTTCCTTACAGAATATTTCTCCTTTTATATATTCATTTTGTCTCATTTTTATCTCTCTCTCTTTATTGTTGTTGTTGTTGTTGTTGATGAGTATTTTTTTCAAGAATAAAAAATCAACAACAATAACGCCGACAACAACAACAACATTTTAATTAAACTAAGTGATTTTTGGTCTATCTAACGGTCTGTTGTTTGTTTTGTTTTGTTTTCTGTCGTCATTCTGATTAAGATTTTTGTTGTTGTTAACTTCCTTTTTTTTATCAAAGTCAACAACAAAAAAAAGGATTCCTTTTTGGTTTTATTCCCGGGAATATTCCCGGAAAAAAAATGTATACAGGAAAAACATCATCATCGATTGATCGATATTCTGGAAGTTTTTCGATTTTTTTTTTGATTTGGAAAGTAAGAAAAAACAAACAAAAACGATAAACAAATAGAAATCGAAAGATGAAGAAAGAAAACATCATGAGGATGATGATGATCATCATTTGAAATTTAATATCCACTAAATTTTTTTTGCAATGTAAATAAATAAATAATGTTTGTTTGTTTGGATCCGCGATGGATGGATGGATATTTGATTTTCTGGTTTTGGTTTGGTTTTCAAATATGGTTTTCTTTTCGTTTTTCGGTTTTTCTGGTTTGGTTTTTTGGTTTTTGGTTTCTGATTTGGCACGCAATTTGAACATAACAAAACGATGAGAACGAAAAAAAATAACCCATAAGGAAATAGAGAAAAATAAAACGAAAAGCAAAGAAGAAAACGAAATCCGTAAATCATATTTTTCAAAACATGTTTGACATTTTATTATTGTGGTTGGCTGGTTCGGTTTGGGTTCTATCGTAAATCGATGTGCGAGAAAAAGTTTCAGTTTCCCGTTCAGTTTTCCGGGTTTGTTTGTTTGTTTGTTTGCTTTTCCCGTAATCATCATCAACAACCACACCGCAAACAATGATGCAAAACCAAATTAACAAAACAGAAAAACATTTACAAAAATCTCATTAGTTAGTTAGTTAGTAAAATTTTATTTTTTTTTTTCACTGTTAAAAAAAACATTACATTTTTTTTCATTCACTCATTTTTCATATTTGGTTGTTTATAATAACCGGTATTAATTCCGGTTTTATTATTCGTTGTTACTTGGTCTTTATCTGGATCTGATTGTGATTTTGATTGCGATTTGGATTGTGATTTTGATTGCGATTTTGATTGACTTTTGATTGTTTTTGTTAATGATAATTCTTCGGGCCAACGTACAAAATAAAGATACAGTATATATAATGATAATAATAATAATTTTATAAATATTATAATAATAATAATATTATTAATAATATTAAAACGTGATAAAAACCAAAATTTTGGTATTAATGTACGATTTTTTTGTTTAAAATTTTGTAAATCAATACCAGGTATTGGCCAAGCATATGGTAAAAAACACATAAAAAATTCACGATATTCTAATTTATCAATACGAAATTCATTATAAGCCATTGATATTTTTAATATTGATTTATTAATACGTATAATTTTATCATGTACAGTTGATACTAGATAAATATAATCATCGAATAATGTAAAACCAAATTCATAAATATCTAATAATGGTTGTGTTGATTTACATATTAAATGATCTTCAGTATCTAATATAAGATAAATATAATCATCAATATATTTATTTTGATGACATAATTGTCCATATGGTTTATTTAAACGTGGTGTTGAATTATATAAATGTACTTGATAAATACCAGGACGACCATATGGCATTTGTTGTATAGTAATTGCTGCAAATTCACCATTTATATTCATTGGTATTAAATTAACATTAACATCCATTGGACTTAAAAATTCACCCATCAATAATGATTCTTCTTGATCTTTTGCATAATATAATAAATGTTTAAATCCAGTACCAGTTTCTGGATTACGTATCCAAAAATGTATCATATAATCATCATCATCATTATCAATATCAAATTTTTTTGAAAAATCATCAAAATATTTATCATATTTTCCAACATATTCAATATCATCATTATAATTTGTTCTATTTATACGTTTACGATCACTACGTGTTATTGCCATTCTAACATTACTATGCATACGTCTATTTGATTCAGGTTGAATTATTTGAGCAAATTCTATAAATGGTTCTTGATTGCCTTCAAGTAATGATGCAAGAATTATTTTAATATCAGTATAACGACCAAAAATATCATTGACAATTATTTGAAATGGCCAATGTTTTAAAATTTTTGGATAAAATAATGAATCATCAATTGTTAAACCATCCATTAGATAAACACCATTTATATATGGTGATGTACGCCATTTAGCCGATGGAAAAATACTTATTTTATGATCGAAATTATATGTATATATTGTATTACCAACAATACCAAGTGTTGTTAATTGTTTTAAAAATATTTGTGATGTTACTATACCATCACAATTATTACGATTATCATAATTATTATATGAATAATTTTTTCCATTTTCTTTTTGAAAATATCTTTTCCATGTTTCGATTGGTCGATATTGGCTGTTTATAATCACAATAATCATTATTATATTGATTGATTTGAACATTTTTTTCGTTTGTTTGTTTGTAATTTGGTTTGTAAACAAGAGAAAAAAAAAAAAGCAGCAAAACAACAAAATCACAGCAAAACAATTATTTCTTCAATGGGAAAATTATTATGGGATTTTATAACCCAAAATTACAAAAAAAAAATTCTAATTCAGAAACGAAGAAAAAAAATTCTAAATTACGAATTACGAATTTTGGAAAATCAAAATGGAAAATTGTTTGTTAATTAAATTTTCGTTTTTCGTTTTTAGAATTTCTCTTTGAAATGTTTGTTTTTTTAAATTGAAAAATCAAATTTTTGAGCGCGAAAACCAAATCAACCAAACAAACAAAAAATTTCCCTGAATGGTGTGTGGGTGCATGTCAAAAACAATTTCGTTTGAATATTGAAAAATTTCATTTCATTCTTGGATCAAAAATCGTAAACAAAAAATCATTCCTAAAAGTCACATGATCGAAATTCTCTCATTCTCTCTCTGAATTCGTGTACAGAATGTCTTTATGCATTTTTCAAAAACAAAAAACAAAAACAGAAAACAAAAAAGATTCTAAGTGATTTTCCATGTTTTCAACTTTCGTTCTTTTCTCAGGAATAAACAACAACAACAACAACAACAACGACATGGACAAATCATTTTTTATCCAGAATATTCCGAATACACTATAATATAGTGACTATATGTACACCCACCCACACGACAAAATACATTTTCAATAATCAAAATTCAATAATCAAATCAGCAGAATAATGAAGATTCTGTTTGAAAATGTTTGTTGTTGTTGTTAAATTATGTAAAGTTTTTTTTCAATTTGCAAGAATTTTTTATCGATTTTCCCTTCTCTCTCTCTCTCTAACTATCCATCTTTTGATCTATCTAAAATCATCTCGGTACTAAAAACTAAAACTTGATTGGATCTTTTTTTTGCAACTACTTTATCATCATCATCATTACATAACTTTATTGATCCCCGGAATCAATCTACTAACAAGCAAACAACGAACAATTTATGACAATAGACAATCGCGTTTGCGTGTACAACAAACAAAAAAAAAGTTTAATTTAAGCTTCATTGGTCAATCATGATCACGATCATCGATCGATCGATTGATCGATATTCGAATATCGATTATTGTTCAAATAGCCGTATTATTTTCAGAATGAAAAAAATAAAATGAAAGGAATTTATCGTTGAAATGAGTTTAACATCGCTCTTTTTATCCTTTTTTTTCTCCAATTCAGTTTTGATCGAGTTGGATGAAAATAGTCGTTTTTATTTATGGTCGATTAATCCAAACAACAACAACAACAATGATCGCCATTGATCATCACGATGATGATGATGATCTTTCAATTTGATGACCAAAGTTTGTGTGTGATGTGACAATGTGTGGTAATGGTATTCGATCATCGATTCATTGTGTTGTCGATGATGATGATGATAAAGTGAGATTGTCAAATTCTTTTGTGTGGAAAAATTTCCTTGGGAATTCCTTGACAAAGAAATTTTTCTGAAAATTTTCTGTCAAATTTCTCTAGTTTTTTCCCCTTGATCAAAAGAATAACAGCGTTGACAAATGAAAAAAGATTTTTTTTTGTCTGGTTATGGACGAAAAAAAAACTCAGAATTGTTTTTTCGGGGTATAATCGGATCATATTTTTTTTCTTTGGTTTGCCTTTTTTTTAGTGATGATGATGGGAATCCATAAATAGATTTTTTTTCTGGTTTTTTTGGTTGTATTTTTTCTTGTTAATCAAATTTGTGGTCATCCTACACTAACACACACACACACACAACCAGAAACAAACGGTAAGTGAAAAGTAACAGGGAAAGTGAAAAGAAGAATCTCTCTCTGTGTGTGTGTTCACAGAATCAATTTCCATTAGATTTCTTTCTCTGTGTGTGTCCATCAAATTCTGGATTCTGAAAAAAATGTGTAGACAAACTGTCATAGAATTCAGTGAAAACTCAGAATGAGAAACATAGAATTTTGATTCTTTGAACATGACATTTTTTTAATAATACAGTGGTACCTCGGTTAACGAACACCTTGGTTAACGAATTTTTCGGTTAAC
>ERZ500997.532-NODE-532-length-10787-cov-8.276742_pt1 | contig 10787 bp, 9 predicted proteins | sample MGYA00248826_ERZ500997 | MGnify/ENA primary metagenome ERZ500997 (study PRJEB25958, sample SAMN03398524) | human skin metagenome | study: EMG produced TPA metagenomics assembly of the Human Skin Microbiome Metagenome (human skin metagenome) data set.
TTCTCCAAATTTTCATTGGATATTATTGAACGTAAAAGAAAAGAATTTATTGAAAAAGATTTTTCAAAAGCTTCAACTTTCATTGAATTTCTTATCGAAGCTGAACACGAATATTATATGTTACAGCAAAAAAATAACAATGAAAATGATGAGAAAAAAACTGTAAAATATATGACAAATTCTGAAATGATTGCACAATGTGTTTTATTCTTTTTAGCCGGTTATGATACGACAGCAACAACAATCACAATGGCTTTATATAATTTGGCACTAAATCCGGATAAACAGCAATTAGCATATGAAGAAGTTGAAAGAATTTTACAACAACAACAACTTGATGATGACAAAGATCCATTAGAATCATTGGTTTTAGATTCTTTTGGAACAAAATTCGAATACATAAACGGAATAGTTAATGAAACATTACGTATGACACCACCGGCAACATTTTTGGAACGACGCTGTGAAAATGATTTTGTTCTGAAAACTGAAGATGATCGTATAAAATTTTTAGTAAAAAAAGATGAAATCATTCAAATACCAGTCTGGGCTTTGCATTATAATGAAGAATATTTTCCTGAACCAGAAAATTTTCGGCCCGAAAGATTTTGTAAAGAAACAGCAGACAATTTTCCTAATTATGCTTATTTACCATTTGGTTCTGGTCCACGAGCTTGTGTTGCCAAAAGTTTAGCATTATTAGAAGCTAAAATGGCTTTGATATGGTTGATAAAAAATTTTCAATTTTAATATGATAAATGAATAAAGAAAATAACTTATTTAGTCAAGTGAAAAAATGCATTTTTTTGGTGTGAAAAAAAGGGTTAAGCATATATATAAATAGCGAAGATTATTCATTCGAAAAAAAATTGATGTAATATCATTAAATCGGATGCCTAAATCGACATTCATTGGCTGACAATGGACAGCCACGTGGATGATTTTGATAAAACCAACAATCTTTTTTTGTTTTCATCATTTGTACATCATTTTGATTATTATCAACAATATTTTGGTTACAAATGCGTAAATATTCGATCGTTTGAAATTGAATTCGGCCATTACGAATAGTGAATATGAATTTATGATTTCGAATAAAAGTTTGTAGGCCTCCGCATTGATTTTTCATATGTTTACGTATCCGATCTTTATCATCCGAATCATTATTGGGATTGTTCGAATCAAGCAAATCGATCGCCTCCTGAAAACTCAACGACGATCCATCATAAGGGTCTTTTTCATTGTTCGCCAGAGATATTAGAGCGTTAGACAATCTACTAATGATTTCTTGTTTGATATTCTGATCGATACGAGTACAATTACGTACGGGTTCTTTAGTCTCACGTAAACGTTTTCGTTGATTTGGATCATTCTGTTTTTGTAATGAATTTCTAACTATTTGGCGACGTTTTTGTTGCCATTCTGATTCGATCGATTTATCGTTTTGTTTGCTGAAGTTTTGGTCACCATCATCATTAATGTTGTTGTTTGAAATCAATGACATCGAATAAGTTCGGCCTGTACAGATTAAACAAATACGTTTTGTGGATGGTATACGTAGCTTATCACGTTGACATCGAGCAAATCCAAATTGATAAGAAAGACGTTCAAGAAAATCAATATAACATTGGTATTGACTTTTGGTTGATGGCTCTGTTGTACGTTGAAATTTGAAACCGTCCAAATTATAACAACAACAAGGCAATAGAAATACTCGTGTTTGTGTATTTTGCATGGCAGCCATATAAAGTATCCATGGTGTCAATTCATCCGAATGATTACCGATTATCCAATCACAATGTGGCAGACCAAAATCAATCGAAGTTTCATATTCAAAAAGGTCAATCTTCATTTCGATTAATCGAACTTTTTTCTGTTGATTGTCATTGTTGTATTGATTCCAAATATTTCGTCGTCGTAAATCGACACCATATCCGTCATATTCTTCCTGAGTAAGTATATAGACTAAAAGCCCATTACCGCAGCCGATATCGGCAAATGTTTGTTTCCGTTGTTGAATGGAATCAAACTTTTCCATTTCTTCTTGCCACAATGTAATCAAATAAGCTGCAATGGCAATATCTTCATAGATGAATTTGATCGGATCCGTATTTTCAATGGTTGTCCAAATACGCATCAATGGTTGAACATATTTTTGCTTAAGGCGATTATAATTTTCGCAATAATTTTCTACAGAAATGTTTCTAATTGATCCTTCGAACTTTTTATTATCATGATTGTCGACATAGCTACTATTTTGACTTTTTTCTTCCTCTTTCCATTTGCCCTTGAGTTTGTTGTCAATTATTTCGATATTCTGTTTTCTTTGCTGTCGAATCCATCGTTCGAATTTATTCTTGAAGACATTCTTTAACCATAATTGTGATTCTTTTCCATTTTCGGTTGGTCCCAATGATGGAAAAGAAAGTTCAAGATGAAAGTTTTCCTTATCACAGCTTTTTGTTTCGTCATCATCATCAATCAATTTCAATGCAAAAGCAATGTCATCACTTCCATTGCGAATATTAATTTGAACATGACCAGAATTTTCATCTTGCTTAACATCAACATTGAATCCGGGATCAACATTCACTGGTACAATGATGAATTCATTTAATAATGGATATAGACAGACAAAATCATATTCGATATTATTATTATTAATAGATTGATCAGATGATGCCGAATTCTTCAACAATGATTTAAGTGATTGTTTACGGAATAATTTCCGAAGAATTAATATCGGTCGTTGTTGTTGCAATTCATTTGATTGATCACAAAAATTCAAGAGATTACTATTCTCATCACAAATTTTAAAAATTGAATTAAGGTGTTTAATGCATGTTTTGTAATTTGATGCTAAGAAAAATTGCTCGATTTCATAATGTTCGCTTGGAAATTGCCAAAATCGTTCTAATTTAGCACCAAGTAAACGTTTATTTAGTAGATTTGGACGATGAATATAAAGTAAAGCCGCATGCCAAAATGAATTATCCATCGCCGTAAAATTCGTTTAGAATGATGAACAAAATCAGGTGTAAAAATGCCATGTGACAACTTATTCTGGATAATTTTTTTTTTGTTGGAACATTAGCTGACATCTGGTTGAGGATTCTGAATGTAAATATTCTTGGTCACGTGATGGAACAATTTATGTGAATGTTCACAATTGCGATCTCGAATCTTCAGTCAGATGAGCGGCTTCTGTTTAATTGTAATCGATGAATATATCAATCGACTTCATGGTTATTCTATGATTGATTTTATTCAATTTGCCCGTTTCTTAACTGCAAAATCATGTTAAAACTTTGACACAACTAACTGAAGCGTACATCGTCATTGCATTAATTTTTCCTTTGATTGTAACATAATAATCATCAAACATCGAAAGTCAAAATGATGAAATCATTTTCGTTAAATCCGAAGAAAAAGAAAGATATTGAAAAGCAGAAAAAATTGGCCGAAGAAGAAGCTTGTGCCGAGGCGTATGAAGAATTTGTCGCTACATTTGAAACACCAAAATCACAGTCCAAACTATTCGTTCGTGGTACTGTAATCAATCCGAATTCTGGTCAGGAATTAAGTGCTCAAAACTCTGGTAAATTTTATAAGCCAGAAAAACTTGAAGAATTGGAACGGAAAAAATCACAATCACATGAATCCAGAAGTAAACATGACAACGATAAGAAATCAAGTCATCATCATCATTCATCGACATCACCATCAAACATTCATGATAAACCACCAAAGAAAAAAGGTGATGGTAAGAAAAAAAGCAATCTTGAAATATTCAAAGAAGAACTAAAGATGTTACAAGAAGAACGTGAAGAACGATTTCGACAACGAAACAATGTAAAAGAAACTAAATCATCTAATCAAAGTCATAAATCGTATGATGATGATTTGGATGCATCAAATTGTAGTAACAGTAGCTTGACGAAAAAAACTGGATCACATGATACAGGTGATCCAAATACGACAAACATTTATTTGGGAAATTTAAATCCAAAAATGACCGAAACACAATTATGTGAAATATTTGGCCGATATGGTCCGTTAGCATCGGTCAAGATAATGTGGCCACGTAGTGAAGAAGAACGAACTCGGAATCGAAATTGTGGATTTGTTGCATTCATGTGTCGAAAAGATGGTGAACGTGCATTAAAAGCGTTGAGTGGTAAAACATTCATGGATTATGAAATGCGATTAGGCTGGGGAAAAGCTGTACCGATTCCACCCACACCAATTTATATACCTCCAACATTACACGATTTGATCATGCCACCACCACTTTCTGGCCTTCCGTTCAATGCTCAGATCCATGATGAAAAAGATTTAGAATTGCTAAAAAATTATGGAAATGATCCACAAAAATTATTCCACGAAAATCGAGAAGCATTTGATGATTTATTAACTCGAACTGTAGTCAAAGTAACAATTCCTCAAGATCGAAATCTTCTGTGTCTAATTCATCGTGTAGTGGAATTCGTAGTACGAGAAGGGCCACCATTCGAAGCATTATTGATGAATCGAGAGATTACAAATCCACAATATTCATTTTTGTTTGAAAATCAATCACCTGCTCATATTTACTATCGATGGAGACTTTTTTCAGTTTTGCAAGGTGAACATCCAAGTCGATGGCGAACCGAAGAATTTCGAATGTTTGTTGGTGGATCGTTTTGGCGACCCCCGCCCATCAATTTATTTCAACAAGGAATGCCTGAAGAATTGATACCAAACGAAGATGAAGTTAACAATGATTTCGATGATCGTCGATCGACTTCGAGTTCTGATTCTAGTGAATGTTATCATCATCGTCATCGCCATAGACATCGTGAAAATGGTTCATCGAAAAAATCGTCAAAATCTAAGAAACGTCGTCATAAAGAATCATCGGCCAAATCATCGTCATCATCATCATCGAAATGTCATCAATTGAGCAGTAAAGAGCGAGAAAAACTTGAAGATATGTTGCGAGCCTTAAGTCCACAACGCTCAAAAATTGGTGATATGATGGTTTTCTGCATTGAACATGCCGATTCATGGGAAGAAATTGTCGAATGTATAACAGATTCATTGTGCATTTCAGAAACTCCATTGTATAAAAAAATTGCCAGGCTATTCTTGGTATCAGATATTCTGCACAATTGTTCTGTCAAAGTATCTAATGTTTCCAATTATCGTAAAGGATTTCAATCCAAATTACAAGACATTTTTCAATCTTTCTATCAAGCATACATTCAGATTGAAGGTCGTTTAAAAGCCGAACAATTCAAGGTATTTGTTATTTTAACTTTTATGGAATGATTTGACTAATATTTTTTTAATTAATTGTTTATAGCAACGTGTAATGAATTGTTTTCGAGCTTGGGAAGATTCAGCTATTTATTCATCCGATTTTCTCATCAAATTACAAAACATTTTTCTTGGATTGACAAAGCCATTATCATCCTCTGCTACGGTATCGAATCCAACAGTGTTGAAAAATAAAGAATTAGCAAGCAAATCATCATTTTTATTGCTCAACAAATCTACAAATGCTGATGATATTGATGGTGAGCCGATTATTGACCCCGAATTAGATGGAATGGAAATGACATCGATAAATGAGACAGATAATCAGAAATTAATCGAAGACCCATTTAAAAACAAATTTAAAGCATCAAAATGGGAAACCATCGATCCCGATGACCAAGAACTATCAACACCGACAAAGCCACCAACAAAGATAAGCTCAAAATGGAATAAAAATCTCCAAGATATATACGCAGCGGATGAATTGATGGATGAGTCAAATGATGCTGATCAAAATGTTGAGGATATCGATGATATTGATGGCAAACCTTTGGAAGATGATGATTTCATAGAAAAACTTGTTAAAGATGATAAAAACAAAAATCCAACAACTACTTCTGAAACTTCAAACCTACCACGAGAAGTGCTAAGAGATATTGAGCTACAAGTTGTTAAATATCAGGATGAGCTTGAAACAAATGTTCGTTCTGGAAAAAAAGTGTTAGACTTGTATGAAACAATTGGTCAATTGGTGGAAAAATATCGAAATGAATTGATGAAAAAAGCATTGATAGCAAATCAACCTTCATCATCTTTGGGTCGTATGAGATCCAGATCAAGATCTCGATCACCTACAACAAAATTGATATCAAGGCATCATTCATCATCATCATCAGCAACAACATCAATCCCTTCATCCGCATCAAAACGTCGTAGATGACCGAAAAGCAGCAAGAAATTTTCCTCATTCTGATTCTATTTATTTAACCAATTTTTCTTGGATATTTTTAGAGACAACAAATGTTCATTAAAAAAAATTGATTTAATCAAAAATAAATCAATGACGATTATATGTAATTTATAGTAATAAATAAATAATTTTTTTTTTGAAGATCAGGATTGAGAGAGACACAAACAAATTAAAATATATCAACGATTATTCCACACCGATCACATGACTTAGTTGAGCAAAATAATCATTTTTTAAAGGCAAAAATAATTTTCGTTCAGGTTTGATTGGATCACAGTTAGGATACGAATGAATGATATCGGTCGAATTATCAGTGACAAAATCCAACGATGATAATAATGACGAACCACCGAAAACATTTTGTAGCTCATAATTCAATGGAAAAATATGACCTTCGGTGCTGAACAAATAGAATTCGTTCGATTGTTTATTCAGAGGGTTTTCTTTATCAAATAACTAAAATTAAATTAGGAAAAAAATTGAAATGAATATAATTTCATTCATTATTTGATTAGTAATAATTACCAGATAGAGATATTTGCAAGTTTCGCTAAGAAAGAAACTTTCCATTCGATCTTCTAAGCTTTTTTCCTGCACATCATGTACGGTACCGTAGCCACAATTTGATCGACTATATTGATTGATTGATTCGAGCATCATTCGACCTACATGAAGATAAAATGGATTTTTTGTCGCCTGATATAGCTGATAAGTTGATTCGGCTAATTCTGGCCGTAATGGATAGAATGATAATTCGGGTTCCGATTGATGCCAATTGTAACGTTCCGGTAATAGGTCAAATTTACGCCATATATTAAAAAATAGCATATGAGTACAGATGGCTTCTTCAACATCACCGGCCAATAATTGAACAGCTGGCCATGCTGCTGCTAACGCATCGATCCAAGTGTTTATCGTTCGACCATTATACATATTTACATTGACATACATAGGATGTTGTCCAATACCCGAATTGCAAAATGGCCTGCCGCGTCGATTAAAAGTTTTAATTTTATCATAGCTTTCCTTAAACATTTCCCAATACGTTCTTTCATCAAAATATATCCAAGATTTTAAAAGATATTCATAGAATGAATCGATTCCGGCACCAATTCCAGAAATTTCACCAAGCCATTCGCCTGACTCAACATCGATAGAATTGCCGAATAAACCCGTTTTTGCACGAATTGCCCAAAGTGTATTAATTGCACGTTTAGCAGCTATTTCGAATCGAAAATCACCAGTCAATCTACTTAAAATACCGAATTCAAGTAACAAAGAACCAGCACCGGCAGGACAAGTTTCTGTTTTACACCAATGACATAACGTTGAATTCGGTACACCTTCACGTAAATGAACTCGTGGATATGGAAGACCGGTAGTTGATGTTTCCAAGGCTGGTAATAATCGTTCAGCTAGATCTTTGGCCATTAAAATAAGTTCATTATTATACCATGGAGGTCGAATTTCCGGGCCGAACATTAGCCTCTTATCGGTAATTAATAAATGGGCAGATAAAAGGCCACCAAGAACACGAATGGTCGCTTCGAAAACTTGAACTATAACATCGTTATCGAAATTGACCGTATCGATTACAAGTTTGACAGCCCTATGAAATTCACTATAATTTCCCATGACGACCAATGTGTCCAAAGTGTCAATCAAAGTCAGGGAATAATTTCCGAGAACATCGTTTATGTTAATATTCGAACTGCTTGTTGAAAGAAAAATTAATTTGAAATAACTAATAAAATCTTTCTTTTTTCTTTTATTGATATCTTACGGATCATCAAAATCAGGTCCACGTCCACGACAATAGACTGGATTCAATTCATCAGCAGGGAATGCATGTTCCATGTAATTATCATAAGCGAATATAAAAGTTTCTTTTGCCAATTTCAACATTTCAATACGTTCATTTTCTGTGAATGTTCCAAACATTTTGTCATAATGGCCAGGTTTTGTTCGAAACAGATTCTCTACAATTGAATCTGATGGCAATTGAACCATGGAAGACGAATGATCGGAGAGTAATAAAATAAAAATCAAAACGAAATGGGCCAATATGGAATGACTGATGAAATTGTTTTTAATTATGATTCTTATTTTATTCACATTCTTTGGTATCGATGATTTTGCTCTGAAATACATAATTATGTATAACTTATCTTATCTTCAATTTGAAGATTTTCGCATCGATTCAAATTGATTTTGTTTTGTGATAATATTTTCAATAATAAAAATGATGACAAAAATGATAATAATAAAAATAGAGGAACGTTGAAAAATGTGCTCATCATTATCATTATCGAATCATTATTGTTATATAGAATGTATAATAAAATTAAAACGATGAGAAAAACAAATACTATTAAACACAAACAAGCAAAAAAATCGAAAAAAAAACAAAAATCTAAATCTAATAAACAACGAATAACGCGTTATTTCGCTAACGATCCATTGAATAAAATATGAATTCTCAAAAGCCACGTAATCAGCTGAATGTGGAAAAAAATCCCATCACATCATTTGTGGATTTTTCTCCTTTATTCCAATATACGGATTTAATATTCGAAAGATTTGGCGCGCATTTTTGTATTTTTTTCCAATCCATTTTCTATGATTTGTTTGGAAAATACGTGAAAAAAATATTTTTTGTCAAGTTCTTGTGAATATACAATTTTTTTTCTTCGCTGTCTTTGTTGATGGACAATACACAGAAAAAAAATCGATTCCGATAGAATTAAGTTAGAAAAATCAGAAATTCTAAAAAAACTAATACTTTTGCGCATCGAAAAATAGGAATTCTATTATATAGAATAATGGAATTTCTTGCGTCTAGCTTTTTTTGGATTACTTGGAACATCGTTATGATGATGATGATGATGATGAGGATGGTATAAAATTAATGAAGCCAATTCAACAAACTAACCAGACTATCATTGAATGTCGTCGTTATCGTTTGGTATGTGAGATTGGGAAAAATTTGAAAATTCTTCTCATTAAAAGTGATTTGTAAGCGCCAAAAAAAAATCATTTTCAAACTTTTCATTCTTCATTCAAATGTTTTTGTTGACAAATTTTAATCATCATTATCATTATCATCATGTTGAATTTAATGTTTTTGAAACGTTTCTGGACTTTTAACGAGAATCATCATTCATCATCATCAGCATCAACAAAAATTAAGGATACGAAAACAACTGAAATGAACTGTGATACAGATAATGATTGTCATAATGATAATTATAATGATGAACATTGTGATCGTAATAATAACAACAACAAATTTGTCAATAAATTTGGATTGCAATCATCATTATTCATAAATTCTTCAAATAAATTCCAATTGTTTATATTGTTATTCATATTACTTTATATAGCAGTATTGATAGAATCTTTATTTATATGGCAACAACAGATTACATTAAATGAACATGATCAACATTTAATGGCATTGACCACACGATTATTATCTCGAACACGATTCAATGATGGTATTGTTAATAATAATGATAAAAATGTTAAAAAACCAACAATTCGATCGAAATCATCATCATCATCATCGACAACAACACGACGGAAACGTGAATTGCAAAACATTTTCCGTTGGATCGATGATAAAACTATTATTGAATCATTAAACAATCGAAATGAATCTGAATTATTCAAACATCATCATCATCATCATCATCGTAATCAACGTCGAAGGCAAACATCTGAAAAACAACAACAACATTCACAACAACAATCAAAAGATAATGGACAACCAGCTGTCGATTTTTTTCAACAACCACAACCAACAGATCAGCCAACAATTCCAGGATTTACATGGTTAACATCATATTCACGAATTCCGGTAAATGAATCTTTGATTATTTCTTCTATCGAACGAAAATTTTCAAAATCGATATAAAGGAAAAAATACCGCAAACGATTTGATTCAAAAACACTTTTTTTTAATATTTGAATTTAGTTGTGGAAAGGAAAATTCAAACTTTTTTTCTACGAAATTCATTCCACTTTCATTGAAGCATGATCGTTTCAAATTATTTCCGCTTGAAGCCTCTACTTTTCTCATTTTTTGTTTGTTTGTTTATTTTGTTTATTCATATTGTCTGATCTCGATTTCTTACAATTATTTCAAAGGTTTTTCTTTATTTATTTATTTTATTTTTTGCTGATCAATGTTGTTGAAATACGAAGAAAAAAAAGAATGATTGAAGAAGAATCAAATCAAACAAACCGATGCGACATTATGAATAAAGAAAGTGTTGTTGATATTTGGATCGAAATAAATTCGAATCATTCGCAGATGGTTTTTCCTATTCATACACTCACACATACATTCGATCCATAAACTTCTTTGATCAAACTTTGAGGAATGAATATGAAAAAAAGAAACCTAAACAAAATGAAAGAAAAAATAAATAAATAAATTACCTTAATAACCGTCGAATGTGTTTGTGTGTATAAAAAACATCTGGATAAACTATATGAAAGATGAAAATATCTGAAC
>ERZ500997.533-NODE-533-length-10787-cov-4.686638_pt1 | contig 10787 bp, 7 predicted proteins | sample MGYA00248826_ERZ500997 | MGnify/ENA primary metagenome ERZ500997 (study PRJEB25958, sample SAMN03398524) | human skin metagenome | study: EMG produced TPA metagenomics assembly of the Human Skin Microbiome Metagenome (human skin metagenome) data set.
GATGATTATTATTATTAACCATATCGACAGTAGTAGTAGATATTTGTATTGATCCTAATGTTCTTGCTTCATATGAAATTGGACTTGGTGGTCCAATACCATGATTATTTTCCGAACGTACAATAAAATAATAACGTGAACCACTTTTAAGACCGGTTATTGTAAAATGATCCGATTGAATTCCTTTAGCCGCTTTAATCCATTCATTATGATGATCTGGGCTAAAATATTCAATAATAACACCTTTGAATGGTGATGAACCATCACGACCACTACGTATCCATTGAATTGTTATTGAATTTTCTGTTACATTCAATATGTTTGGTCGACTTGGTGCATCCGGAAATGTTGCCGGATCAGGCATACGATGAAACATTGTATTTGTACTATGTGGTGATGCAACCAATAATTTTGCTGACCATGATGCTTCACCATTTTCTGAATAAGCAAGACATTTATATTCACCTGAATCGGATAATTGTAAATCTGTGAAAAAAAGAAAGGATTTAGATTTAGAAAATTTGAATTTGAAATAATTACCATCAATTTGTAATGTTCCTGAATCAAGTTGGCTAAAACGAGCAACATTATTAACCGGTAAAGGTGAATTATTAAAAAACCATTTTAATGTTGGCACCGGTTGACCAATTACATCACAAGGTAACATTGCTGTTGTATGTTCAGGTAATGTTTGATCAGCTGGACCGAGTACAATAATCGGTGGTGGTAAATCAATCGAAGAACTTATATTTAAATATGCTTTTGTCCGTGCTGAACTAACTACCGATAATGCTGAACAAACATAATAACCTTTATCTTCTTTTTTTACCGGTGATATGATTAACGATCCTTCTGGTGTAACCATAAAACGTTCATATTTATTATCCGGAAACATTAAAAATTGATTTCCTTCTTTGTTCCAAAATACGGATGGACGTGGATTTCCACTTGCAATACAATCAAATCTTGCCATTGAATTTATTGTTACACGAACATCATTTGGTTCAATTAAAAATGTTGGTTTTGCTTTATTTGTTTTAATCAGAAAAAACATGAAAAAAAACAAAACAAAATTAGAAAAAAGATTATTTCAACGAATGTCAATCAAATTTCTTTTCTGCTTTCAAACAAAAACAAAACAAAAACAACCCAAAAACTAATCTCTTTTATTTAATCATTTTTTCCATTAATTTTTCAAATGAAAAATTCAAAATTATCATCATCCTTATCCTGATCCTGATCATCATTTGAATGGCGTGCATATAGTCAATCTATTTTTAGTTGAAAAAATTCAGTTTTGGAAAAGAATGAAAACGAAAAATTTGCAAAAATCAAAGAACGACACACACACACACCTTAGATAACAGTAATTTTTCTTTTACAAAAAAAAGATAACCAAAAAAAATATATAAATCTTATCAGAACCGAACAAAAAAATGTCAAACCGAAAATTGCCTGGTACCATCATCATGATTAACTCTTATCTGGTTCCATTCATACACACACCGAGAGAGATTATATAACAAAAAAAAAAGAAAAGAAAGGATACTTACAATGTACGATTAATGTTGCCGAATGTGATATACGATCGACAAGATTTTCAGCTTGACAAATATAAAGCTATAATAAGGGAGTCAAAGAAGAAAAGAAACGAGAATGAATATCATGCAAATTTTCGGTGTTTTTCGGTTTGTTTTTGAAAATAGATATTTCATATTGATCGAATAATACATACGCCTTCATCTTCTTCGGTAACATTAACGATTCTCAATGAATTATTTTCGGTTATCGAAGCTCTATTAGGAAAAAAATGATTAATTGCGAGGCAAAAACAAAAAGCTCCAACGAAAAAATACCTTTGTGATGATATTTGACCGCCTTCACGACGCCAACTAACATTCGGTATTGGATCACCACCAACTTTACAATGAATTTCAGCAATTTCATTTGCTAATGCTGTTATATCTTCAGGTTTTATTATAAAATGTGGTTTTACTATAGTTTTAAAAAGGTAACGTAATAAGAAAAAAATTACAAATTAAAATGCTGAAAAAAAACTTGTATAAAAAAACAAACCTCGAACATTAAGTTGTGCTGGTGGTGATTCTCTTTGACCGGCCATATTCTGTGCCAAACATTGATAACTACCATTATCTTCTGGTTGTACATTATTTATTTGAAGATTTGTACCGGATAAACGATAACGACCACCATTATTATTATTATTAATTGATAACAATTGATCATCTTTACGCCAACGAATTGTTGGTTCAGGATAACCACGTGGTGGTGAACATTCCATTATAGCCATTTCACCAACATTTGCAAATACATTTTTTGGTAATATACGAAAATCATCTCGTATAGCTATAGAATAAAGTAAAGTAAAAAACAACGGATAATTAATTAACAATTTTTTCTGTTTCGAAAGTTTATCAACAATGTAATTTGATCACAGTGTTTTGCCAAAAAGAGACTTTTTTTGCTTAAATTGGCTTAAATTTCACACACACACACATCATCACATCATCATTACACAAACAACAGGCACACTTTTTTTAACACTTTTGTTTCCACATAAAAATTAATAGCCAAACTCATCATCATCATCATCATGTTGATGTTTATGGAATTCATTAACGCCTTAAGGAAAAGACAGGGAAAAATTTTTTTCGCCCAAGTTCTTCATTCGTTCAAAGAATCAAAATAAGATCATCAACAACAACGCCAAAAACAGAAAAACAAAAATCAATGAAAATGGCCAATATGTTTTCTTTAGTTTCTTCAAACGAAGAAAAAACTAAATTACACTCTTGAGATGTTCTGCAGCATGCAGAATCAACGAAAAGAAAGAAAGGAAAAAAATCGATTATTTATCGTATTTGTAAATATATACGGGAACAGCAAGAAGAAAAGAAAAAAGTAAAACGAATCAATCCTGTCGCCCAAATGATAATGTTATACTTTTGTTGTTGTTGTTTTCTTCGTTCGTTCGTTCATTCATTTATTTATTTATTTTCGTTATTATTATTATATAAACTTGGCGGCCGAATCCATTTTGTAAAGCAAAAAAACAAAAAACGTAAAACAAAAATGAAACGAAAACGAAAAAAAAAGTTTGTCGCTTCCCTCTTTCTTAACATTAAAGATGTTTTCGTTTTTTGTTTGGAATTCTAAATGGCATCTTTCGTTTTTCGGGTTTGCTTTTTAGTTTTGTGATATAGCTAATAATAATGATAATAATAACCGTATACCGATCGACCGACATTGATGATACTGTGCTCGGGTAGTGTAGTTTATTCACAACTTTTTTGCTGTTGTTTTTAAAAAAAACAGCCAGAAAATAAAATTCAATGTTTTTCCATTTCGATTTTTTATTAGTTCATTCGATTCTTTCGTCGTAAAAAGATAAATAACGTTATTTTTTTTGTTGGAGGGAAATTTTCCATCAATTTGCATCAATCATCAATGATCAAATTTCTTTACGAAAACTTTTCCAAATATATAAAAAAAATATAAGGCGGATAATAAACTAAACTATTCACCAAACAAAAAAAAGTTGAATGAAATGTTTTTTTCTTCTTCATACCAAATTTGTAAATATACACACACACTTTATTTGTAAAAAACTCTAATTGTTCGCCATCAACATCTATCGTTTTCAAGAAACTTTCAAAGTAAAAAACTGGATCATCAACAAATCGTTTTGTGTTCTTTGCAAAACAAAATGAAATTCAAGTTTTTTCCTTCCTTTACCTGCCCGTCGATGATGATCGTTATATGAAACACTGAAAAGGTGAGTTAATAATGTTAATGATGATGATCATCATCATATACAATCGGTGAACATCCCCGACAAAAGAATCTGTAGGCAAGCTATATTCGTGTTATAATTATACAGTGTTTATTTGACTGACTTCAATGCAGGATGATGATAATATTCAGTGTGGGGTGACTAATAAAAACTTCATAACTAAACAGAAGAGAAACTTTCGGAGAAATTTTTTTTTTTCGTTGCAAGATGAATAACATCGTCATCAATTTCGATGTCGATTATATAATGTTTTGAATCTCAATCTCAATGATGACGATGATCCATTAGAATGATTAAAACAACAAACAAAAAACAAAAACAAAACAGACAAAAAAAACTTGGTTGAAAAAAGGAATCCTATCATTATGAATGAACGGGGTGAACGAAAATAAGCTAAACATTATTCTATCCATTTCGTCCGCTTGAATAGCCATTTATCATAATCATTAATAATAACAACAACAACAAAAACAGCAGAAGACAAATTCTAGACAAATTACAAGTTTATTTAGTTTAGTTTTTAGTTTAATAAACACTAGTTGTTTGAAGAATGTTTTGTTGATAAATGTTCTTCGGCACATAGATAGCCTATACCGACATATATGATGCAATCGATATGAAATTGAATTTTTGTAACAAACAACGAAAAACAGAGAAAAACAAAATTATTATTATTACAATCAAACAATGTAATAAAGTGAAATTATAATGAAGCAAAAACAAACGATAATTAACCTTCAATAATATCATCATCATTTTTATCATTATAATCATCATCATTATAATGTAATCATCATCAACATTAATGAAATGAAATGAGAGAATGGTTTGGAAAACAAACGAGAAAAATTGATTCTTTCTTTCTTTCTTTTTGAATGAAGAAAGTGGAAAACAAAACTTTGTGATAAAATAATGTAAAGAGGATGCTGAATTGAAGAAAAAAAACAAATTGAAACTGAAATTGAACAAAAACATTTCTTTCTTTCTTTCTTCTTTCTGTAAAGATTCATTTCATTTTGGATGTAACCAAGTAAGCAAGTAAAATCATCATAATCATCATCATCATTAATGGACACAACAAGATAATGATGTGGATGATGAAAAAAAGAAATTATGTTTTGTCTTGTTTGGTTTGTGAAGCAAAAGAAGAAGAAAAAATTTACCTGGCCATTATTACAAACATTATCAGCATATTTTTCTTCCTTTCTTTCCTTCCTTACTTGATTTATTCAGTCATAATCGATAAACAATGCAAAAAAATGTATCTTTCTGTCTCCATATTCTGATTGAAATATAATCCAGTTTAACAACAACAAAACGACAACAACAAACAAACAAAAACTAAAGAATTACATGCATCGTTAAACATTGTAATCTTGTAAACTAAACTGCCGGTAACTTCCTTTTTTCTTCTTCTTCTTATCATATCGTTATCTTAGCATTTTGTTGTTGTTGTTGTTGGGTCCATCATCATTATAATAAAGCTCATTGAACAACAACAACAACATGTCATTAGGAGATTTCGACAAATAGAAAAGACAAGATTTTTTGTCCTTTTGTCTTTTCTTCTTCGTTGGATTTTATGTTCATTTGTGTCCAAATCATCATTTGTAGCCCGAAAATAAAAAAAAACAAAGATCATATCACAAAGAAACTTAGCAAAGAAGAAAAAGATAATTCTTAGAAAAAACAAAAACGACAAAAAGACAAAAATTCGCATAGTAAAAATGATAAAAAACAAATCTATTTTTGGCCAGAAAAAACAGGCAATCTTTCAGGACAAAAACAATTTGCAATGATGAATTTGAATGAATTTTTTTAATTAAAGTTTTGTTTTGTTTTTGAAATGAATTGAATTGAATTTGAAAAAAACTTACTTGCAATTTCAATAGTAGCATTATGGCTCCGTGCTTTACCATTAATATTACGTGCTAAACAATAATAAACACCAGTATCTTTTTCTTTACGATAATTCATTACTTTTAATATGAATAGATCACCATTATTTAAATATATATGATTTGGTGATTTTTTTACCAATTCATTATCTCGATACCTGTGTATTTGCGAAAAACGAAAAACAAAAAAAAAAAAGATAAAATTTTTTAATTAATTTTTTTTTTATTCAAAAACTAAGAAAATTTTTCAAAGAAAAAAAAACATTACATACCAATCGATAACCGGTTCTGGATCACCATCAGCTTTACAAGATAATGTAACCGGTTCATGTTTTTTAACAACCAAACTATTTGGATGTTCTTTGATTCTTGGTGGTCTTGGTATATTACTACCACCACCATGACTATTATGATGATGATTATTATGATGATTAGGATTATTATCTAATTCAAATAGAAAAAAGAAAAAGAAAGATAACGAAAAATCAATTTAAAAAAATTCAACAACCATAAATGACGTATCAATTTTCGAAGAAAAACCGAAAAAGCACGAAAAAAAACGAAAAAACCAGAAAAATTTTTCAATTAAACATTCATGTCATGCAATGAATGAATGAATATCCAGCCACACACACACACACACCACATAATCATTATTATTATTTTTTTGATAATTATAATTACCAGAATCATCTTTTCTGAACAGCTTAATGTTTTTGTTTCTATATTGCATTTCATTTCAATTTTCTCTTTCGCTTTCTCTATGATCATAGAATGTGATGATGATGACAATCATCATCGGTCATTATTAATTAACTGGACAACAACAAAAAAAGCAAGCCATTCTTCTTCTTCTTTTTTCGCTGAAAACCATAGGTCATCTTCGTCATTTCATTCAGAATCCATAAAGAATTTTCATCATTAAAACAATGACGACGAAGAAAAAACAAAAGAAAAAAATCATTTTTGAAAAGCAGAAAAAAAATTTAAAATTCATAAAAGAATGTCATTAAAATGTCAACTGTGTGTGTGCGTGGGTGGTTGGTTGGTTGGTGGGGTGGTGGGGAAAAATTCGTTAAAGAATTCTTCGTCGTTGATGACGACGATGAAAACAGGACAAAAGAAAGAAAGAAGAAGAAGAAAACAATAGCCATTCATAAATGACAGTTTTGGGAATTATAAAAATGTACCATCATGATGATGATGATGATGATGGAGATATGAATAGACATTTCAAAAAAACAAAAATGAACCAAACAGACAACAGAAAAAAACGCTAATTATAATAATTATCATATCGTTGTTGTTGTTGACCATGCAGTGGCCAATCATTCATTAATCGTAAATGTCGGTAGTATTCGCCGTGTGTGTGCTTGTAAATGATTTTCAATGAAATTCAATTCTTCACCGCCAGACAATAAAAAAGCCAGAAATATTAACCAGAAAATGACTGGAAAATGACCGAAAGAAACATTCGGAAAAAATCTACCTTTTTGGGATGGATTTTCTGGTTCGTTTTTCTGGTTTTTCATTAATCATTTTTCATCATCAAAAAATAAATCTTTTCAATAAATGACCAGCAATGAAACCAAAAAAAAAAAAAAAATCTGGTTATTATTACTTGCGGTAAGATCCATATATAATTATCCATTTGAAAATGAACATTATTCATTCATTTAAATTTAGAATTCAGAATCCTAGAATAGAATAACGAAATGACATGATTTCCTTTTTTTTGTTTTTTTGAAAAAATTGAAATGAATCGAGAGAATTGACATAGTGTAAGAGAAAAAGATTGATGAACTGGTTTTCTCTGAATAAAAAAAAATCTGTTTTCAATTTTCAATTTTTTCTTTTTCTTTTGGATTCATTGAATGATGATGATGATGATCTTTTCGGCGTGTGATCCAAAATCCATGATTATTTGCTATTCGTTTTTTTCGGGTGTTATTGGATAATTGAAAGTGCAAATGTGTCTTTCGTGTTGTGTTGTGCTGTTGTACAAATTAGCCGGATGATAAATTATCTGGGAAAATGTTTCTATTTCTAGGCAACGGTAAAATTCTATGTATTTTTGCAAAACAACAAACAAACAACCAACAAGAAAATCCCAATGTTTAGAGATGTATACAGCAGACACATAGCAAACAAATGGATCTACAGCAATGGATTCTTCTTCTTTACGAAAAATTCGCCTTAACAATTTTCGGTTGATTGGATTGGCAGGCTAAATTTAGTTGTATATACACAAATATAGCATCAGCAATCAGCAAATAAACAACGAAAAAAAGCAAAGATTCAAATGTTTTCAATATGTGTGTTCGATCATTCATTTGGTGATCAGAAATGGAAACAAACAATTCTGGTTCGTTTTCGCTTTGTTTTGTTTGTTCAATTTGTTTCTTCTTCTTTTTCTTCGTTGCGAATATTGAAAAACGAAAACAAAAGCAAAAGCAATTCAAATTGATGAATGTTTTTCGTTCTCTCTCGATGTTCTGGATGTAGAAAATCCAGAACAGAAAACAGAAAAAAGTATCAATCTTGATTCATAGTGAAAATCCACCCACTATCCATTCTTACTATCAATTTTTTTCAAAGAAAATAGGAAACATGTGAAAATAGTAGTTGTTCAATTGATGATGATGATCATCATCATCATCAATTGATGGTGATAATTAATGATAAACATGATTATTGTTGATGTTGAACATTTGCTGCTGCTGCCTGCATCAAAATAAGATGTGAACCAGATGAACAAGAAAAAAAGAGAGAATTTTTCAATCATTTTGATTGGAAAAGAAACAAAACAAAATTGGATTTTCTGTTTTTTTCTTGTTTGTTTCCCAAACTATTTGCCGTATTCAGAATCTAGAATAGTGGACATGGCAAAACACGAAAATCTTCTTTTCTTTATCGCATTTATTTACCGTCCTTGTCCATATTGATCGATGTAAGGATGATGATGATTGAAAATCTAGACCAAATCAAATTGAAAACATTGTTTTGTTTGTTTTGTAACTTGTTAGACATTTGATTTAGATTGATTTATAAACAAAAAATCAATCAATCAAATCAAATCAATTCTTCATTAATGCAAAAAAGCGGCAAAACATTTTTTTTTCGTTTCAAATTGACATTAATTATCAACAACAACATCATAAAAATCCTCAAAAACAAAACAGAACAAAAAAATGATGTTTTCAAATAATAAAATTACCTAATTAACAACCGAACAACAACCAAAAACGACCGACAAATTGATAAATCCTAATCAAAATTTACAAATGACAACAACAACCGACAACGAAGAAAAGAAATTACAAGCCGAATTAAGCCGAATCTGAAAAAATCCGAAACCAGATGTATATCTTTATCCAATGAAAACGAAAAAAAAAACATTTGATGACATCCATGATATCATCCATGATGTTTTAAAGCAGCGAAAAAAAAATCAAAAATCAAAAAATCAAAGTAAAAAAAACATGATATGCACATAAAAAACATAACATACTTTTTTTTCTCAAATACAAAGAAAAAAATACATCAAACATCCATTGATCATCATTTGTAGCAAGAAGAAGAAAAACAACAACTAAACTTTCAATTTGATAAATGTGCGTGTGTTTCGATGTTTCGAGATGTTTTTTTTGAATGGAAAAGTTTATCAAAAGAAAAACCTACATATAATTATTATTATTTTGGTAGTCTAAATGCGTAAATCCTGTCACATATTCTTTCCAATCTTCTTTTCAGTTTTTCAGTTTCAGTGTAACTAAACTAAATAAGTAAAAATCCATTCAAAAAAAGTAAATGTGAAAAATAGCAAACGAGCGAATTGAATTGAGTGAATGAATGAATGAATTGCCTAATTGAATTAAATCAAAACGAAAACGAAAGAAAAAAAAGGAACGGAAATAAATTTCCAATTCGATATTGTCATTTGTCATTTTTCTTTTTGGTTTTTCGCTTGTTGTTGTTGTTAAATAATCTCGTAGATAATGTATGTTTGCGTAGTGAATGAATGAGGTTAGGTTAGGAAATACAAAACCATCGAAAAAAATGATGATGATGAAGTCAAGAAATGTTTCATGTTACACGCAGTGGAAATTAACTGGTAACGAAAACGAATAAAAATCTGGGTGACAGAAACCAGAAAAAGTAAAACAAAAATCACGAAACTAGCTTCGTATTTCATCATCGAAAAATGGCAGAATCGATCGCCATTATACCAAATTTGCTCAAACAACAAAAAAATCGGTCATCAAACAAACACCAAAAAAGGACAATCAACTGAAAAAACATTTGGACTTTGACATTCATTAGCCTTGAAAAAGACAAGACAAAATTGATAAGATTGGTGTGTGGTGGCAATCCATCTATCCATCCATCCATCCATTACAGATTCAGTATTTTGTTTTTTCTTTCTTCGAAAAAAAATGTGACAAGATTCATGTTTGTTTGTTTCCTTCTTTCTGTGAGATAATGGTGGTCATTCGGTAAAAAACAAAGAAACTTTCTAGAAACATAAATAAATAAATAAACGTTATCATTCGCTGTTGGTGATAAGAAAATTTTCAGAGAAATTTTTTCCGACAAACCTAAATCAAATGGATCAATCAAGAAAAGGACAGAACAAACCGAACGAACCGAAAGCTAAAGAACATATTGTGTTTGTTGTTTGTTTGTTGTTTGTCATAAGATTCGAGAGGGAACAGAAAAAAAATCATATGATAAAGACGACAACCAAGATATATTCTTTCTTTCTTTCAAGTTGATGATGAAGATGTTTGTTTGTTTTGTTTTGTTCATAAAAAAAAACTTGTTCATTTATAATTGATACAAGATGCTGGATGACATTTTTTTTTAAAGAAAAGAAAATTTTAAAAATCTTCAGAAAAACTGATGTTACATGGCAAGCAAGCAAGAGAAAAAAAGTTTTTTGCACAAAACATTTTTTTGACAATAATAATGGTGAAAAACAGCACAAAAAGAAAAGAGATTTACTGATGATGATACACACACACACAGATCGGGATCAATTTTCAAAATTTGATCCTGGTTTTTATTTTCAGCAA
>ERZ500997.534-NODE-534-length-10779-cov-4.735173_pt1 | contig 10779 bp, 9 predicted proteins | sample MGYA00248826_ERZ500997 | MGnify/ENA primary metagenome ERZ500997 (study PRJEB25958, sample SAMN03398524) | human skin metagenome | study: EMG produced TPA metagenomics assembly of the Human Skin Microbiome Metagenome (human skin metagenome) data set.
TGTTTTCTTATTTTTCTCTTTTTTTGTCAAATATTTTTCTCTTTTAAGATTTTCTGGAGAAAAAAACTTTTCACTGTGTAACGAGTTGAATTGAATTGAAATGAAATGACAGATTTCCTTTTTGTCGCATGTTTTCACTTCACTTCACTTTGTTGTCGTCAAACATATTATATTATTAATAGAATATCGTACGTTTAGTTTATTAAAAGGTAGCTCATCATCGTTTGTGTGTCCAGTTTGTGTGTATTTGATGATAATCCTTATTGAATTGGTCATCTTTGTCTGGTTTTTCTCAAATTCATTCTTCTGTCAATCAACAACAACATTTTGTTTTCAAAAGAAAACTTTATCAATTTGATGACAATCTCAGTGTCTGTGTTAGAACGACGGTCTTTTTCACATCATTTCTTCCTTTCATTCAATCAATCAATCAATCTAATCTCATGTTTTTATTATTGGTGGTGGTCTATCCACATTTTATGTCATCTTTTTAAATGAAAATTGTATGTATCTTCTTCATCATCATCATCATTAACGATAGCAAATTATTATCTTTCATTTCAAATTTTGGACATTTTTTTATTTTGGATTTTTTGCTTTTACTAGCCATGTTATCGTTGAAAACAAATTAGAAAGTTTTGTGCACGATTTTTTTTCCGATCCCCACCAATATTGTTGATGAATTTTTTTTTCATTTTCAAATTTCGTTTTCATTTCAATTTATTTCGTTGATGCTTTTTTCATTTCGTAGTCGTAGTCAAATTTTCTTATCCAAATGATTTTTTTGCTGAGTGAAATGAAGTTTCTTTTAAAAAAATAAAAAATTTTGAAATAATTTATCATTTGAAAATGTTGATGATGATGATGGAAAAAATCATACTTCATCACATCGTTATTCATTTTTGGCATCACAGATTTTTACATGCGACTCGTTTGTTTTAACCGATTTTGATCAAATAATTTCGTAATCTCATCCTTATCAATTTTGTTTTTCGTTAATTTTGTTTTTCGGGTAAAATTAAATCCACGGTGACCTGTGTCGGATGATGATGGTAGCCTAGGAGCTTTGCTCTTTGATTTTTTTAAATGTTTTTTCCCATTCAATCATTCATTTAGTCAACAGGTTATTTTTGATTTTTTAATTTTTGGTGTGCTGTATGTGATTGATTTTCAAGCAAAATAATATTTTTCCGGTTTCGTTTCCGTGTTAGTGTGTGTGTTTGGTGTTTGGTGTTGAAACAAAAATCTTACAGAAATTTTTTTATTCAAATTAGGCTGGGCATTCGGTGTACTTGAATTCGGTGAAAGTGGTCTATTTCAATTATCAAACGTTATACCATTAACACAACAACAAATTCAAACATATCAATTAAGTCGTAATTATCAACAACAATATCATCAAATGGTAAGTTTTCTTTTTGTTGCATTTTCCCCCCTTTGAAATATTGTTGTTATAACTTTTTCAATTTTTCATTTATAAAGGATGAAGATTCATTTCGTAATAATGTTCATAATCGATTATCATCATTAGATTCTACAATGATTAATGGTAATGGTAATATTGGTAATGGTAATGGTCATCATCATTTTAATGGTAGTAAAGAAGATGGTCATTCATCAATGAATACTGCAACAACAACAACAATGATGATGAATGGTGGCTATAATAATCATCATAATCATAATGAACTTAATAGTTTATGGATTGAACATAGAGCGGTCAGTAGTAGTTTTTCCATTTATTTCATCATTTTGCTCTATAATGAAATTTCACAATATTCATTTTATTTAAAAATCATTCATTTCATTTTTCAATGATGTATATAGGATCAATTTGATGAAGAAAATGGTGGAAATATTAAAAACGGTAATGGTAATGGTGATTCAACACCCAATATGGGAACAATATCATTAAATGGTGATACAAATGGAAATTTTTCATTATTACAATTTGCATTGTTTAATTTTCGTGAAAGTCTTAATAAGTTAGTAATTCTGATTGATTGATTCAAATGATTCTTATTGATTTTTTCTTTCTTCTTTCCTCACAAACAACAACATAGATATGATCTACGTGGTCATCTAAAAGATAATAATAATTCAATTCGTGGTTCAATAAAATTAATTGAAAATTTAAAATCAAAACGTAATTCAAAAATTAAAAATAAAAATGGTACCGATTCAACTAATGATTGGACATGGAGTGAATTTGCTAATCTGGTCAAATATTCAAAAGTAAATATAACACCTGTTGTTTTTTTTTTTGAAAACAACAACAACCAAAAATAAAAATGCTAATTTTTCTTTCACTTTTTTTCCCATTATCATTATCATCATTTAGACACCGATTCAATCATCATTATTAATGTTACCAAATGAATTGAATAAAGTTTCTGTTGAATGTTTTTCAGGTAAGGATTTCTTATTTTTCTGCCCATTTACCGCCACTGTTAACCTGTTGCATATATGCAACCAAATCTAAATGAATGATCACCCTGCAGGTAATGATTTACCAAACTATAATTATAAAAAAAACTACAATGAGAATCAACTTACTTAGAGTAAAATAATATTATCAATCATATCTAGAGCATTTGACATGCTTCAGGTTTTTTTTTCTGGATGTTCATTCATTTGTGATGATTCGTTTGTTTGTTTGTTTGTTTCGCCAAACATGTTGATTGTCATTTTTTTTTATTCATTCATTTTTTGTTTCATTCATTTAAATTTTATTCATTTAGCAATCATGCGTTATATGGGAGATTTATCAATGTTAAAAAATCAGAATGAAGTTGATTGTGTTTATACGATACTTTTGGTAAGTTTTTTTTTTGTTTTGTTTTGTTGACAATATTTGGGTCACCCGGTTTTTTAAATAATTTTTTTTTCGTTGTAATTTCTGTTCAACAGAATTGTCATCGTTATCCACCGATTCGTGATGAAGTTTATTGTCAATTAATGAAACAAACAACAAGTAATAAAAGTCCAAAACTGTAAGTGTTAATTATGATGATGGTAGTAGTAAATGGTTAAATTATTTATCATCCATTTTTTTTTGCAAATTATCATCAGTGATAGTTGTCAACGAGGTTGGAGATTATTTTCAATAATTGCAGCATATTTTGATTGTTCCGAAACATTACGACCATATTTATTTAAATATCTTGAAACAGCTGCATATGATAAACGTCGGGCATTTCATGTTACAGCCAATATTACATTAAAAAACCTGAAGAAAACATTTAAATTTGGTGGTAGAAAAAATGTACCGAGTATTGAAGAAATTGCAGCTATATCGGCTGGTCGTACTTCGAAAAGACAAATGTATCGTCTTCCCGGTGGTACTGAACGTATTTTAAGTACATCATGTACAACAGTTGTTAATGATATTATTGAAGAAATTTGTTTAATGTTAAATGTAACAAATTCATTAGAAATGGAAGAATTTTCACTTTATTGTATTATTGAAGGTGATCCATATACAATGCCATTAAATAGAGATGAATATATATTGGATGTAACAACTGAATTATTAAAAAATGGTCAATTATTTTATCTAATATTTTGTCGTTCAGTTTGGTATTATCCATTAAGATTGGATAGTCATCTTTATATTGAAGTTGTATTCAATCAAGTAGCACCTGATTATTTAGAAGGTTTACTTATACAAATACCAGATGAAAAATTATCCGATGATTTTGTTCAACAAATTGCTCGTATTGCATCATTATTACATCGTGCTGCCGAACTGGAACAAATGCCAACCAAAGATGAGATAAAATATTTATTACCTAAACCTGTTTTAGCATTACGAATAATAAAACCAATACAATGGGTTGAAATGGTACAAAATCATTGGAATGATATGTCAGCATTATCACCAATTGAAGCAAAAGCACAATGTTTAGATATTTTACAAAAATGGCCATTATTTGGCTCTTGTTTTTTTGCTGTCAAAGTAATTATTATTATCTTTTTATTTTACTGGCACTAAATTTATTAACTGTTTTTGTTTTTCTGTTAATTTCCAGCGAATTCAAAACGATTTTCACACACATTTGGATCATATTTTAGCGCTGAATAAAGATGGTGTTCATTTTCTTGATATGTCAACACATGTAAGTTATTATCAATTTTCAAATTTTTTTTAATTCTCAGCCCTTTCATTCCCTAATAGGAAAAAGTTTGGCATCATCCATTTGCTGAAGTAATCTCTACAAGGAAAGTTCGTTCTGAAGATGGTACATTATATTTAGATATGAAATGTGGTAATTTAATGGTACAGAAAATTACAAGAATTCAAACCGATCAGGTAATGATTATTCAACGGATTATTTTTTACAATATTGATTTTTGATTATTGTTTTTTTTATAAATCAATAGGCACATGAAATATCACGCCTAATCAGTCAATATATTGAAATTGAACAACATTTTAAAAACGGAAGAAGTTCATCACAACAACAACAAATGAATGGAAAAATCGAAGAAGATCAATCATTAAGTGATCAATCAACTTGATTTATAAGGAAAACATAGTTTTTTTCAAACAAATTGTGAATACAATTTGAATATAAGTGCCATACAGTTTTTGTTCGACGTTGACATTATCAATCACCATAATTGATCGATGTTCGATACTATCGATGATCGATGAAAAATCGAATAATAATCAAAGCGGGAAAAAAAAATTTTTTGATGATTTTTTTTTCTTTTTCCTGAAACTATTGCTGGGCCAAGGTGATTTGGCTATTTTATTCCTATAACAATCATCATCATCATTCCATATGGTCATACCTGATTTTCCTCAAACACACACAACTTTTTTTTCTCCTCTATTTTATCATGTATTTTTTGTTCCATCATCATTTTTTTCTTTTTTGAAAGTTTTTCTTCCAAATGCTTCTCAAATCATTAATCGTTAACAACAATGTTGCCATTGATTGACAGAAGCATTTAAAGGCCAATTTTGCCCAATCATATTTTTTTTGTACAAACATTTTCATTTCATTTCATTTCGTTGATTATTTTCATTATTTTTTTTTCCATATTGATGGTATTCATCATCAACAACATTTCAATTGAAGTTCAAAATAAATAAAAAATTTCACAATCTTTAATCCATTGTGTTTTTGCAATAATCGTTTATCTCTCTCTATTCACAGAAACACTGTAGGTTAATTTGCTGCTGCTTATGATGATAATGATAATGATCATCGCATCGGTCATTCATATTCATTATCTTTCAATCAAGGTTACCATTTTTTTTTCACTCTCACATAAAGCTCGAAAACGATAAAAAAAGGATTCTTTTTATAAAAAAAAAAAAAATAAAAATTGAATTTTTAATTTATAAATCCAAAATAATTTATAAAAAAAATACAAATTTTTTATAAATAATTTTTGTTTGTTTTTTTGTTTTCGTGTGCACAATCTTTATCTTGTGAATAAATATTTGGAAAAGAAACAGTATGATGACCTGATGAAGAAGAAGAGTATTATTGATTGATTTGTTATGATTGTAAACAATTTTTTACTATAAAAATGTGTGTTTGTGTAAATTATGTAAAATATATGTAATATATAAACCCCAAATTGAAGCGCAATGCGGATACCTAATGTCATATATTGATTATTATTGAAAGCCAAATTGAAAAGTGAATTGAACCTTTTGAAAGTCTTTCAAAATCATACGATTTTTTTTGTTGTTGATGGCCATTAAGACAAAAAAAAAGATTTAGAATGGAAAAATGATGATGCACAATACCATCAAAATTATATCTGATCTGATCAACCGATGTTGAATTAGAGTCCAGATATATTTAACAAGCCAGTAGGATTCAGTTCATCTATTTTTGGATAAACTCCATAAACTTCATAAATCGAAGTTTATTTAAATTTGAAGAAACAATCAGCCCACGAAGAGACTATTTTTTTTTGAAAATAATAATATTCGAAACTTTACGAAACAAATTAAACTAATGGGCTAACACAAAAGTCCCAAAAATTTAATGGAACCTTCAAAAAGTTCCATTCATAGGAATGTAGACAAACAGGAGCAAATAACATTAAGTCTTTTCCTAGTCGATGATATCCAAAAAAAACTCTCGCTGCAAGTAGAGATATCCTCTCTTCAGATTCAGAAGAGCAGTTGGATGATGCCCCAACTTCTCCTCATTATCAACCAAATCCGGATCCTCAAAGATTATTTTTTACTCCCAATCTGGAGCTAGTGAATCATAATCAAAGAGAACAAAATCCGATAGTTGATTGGCCAATCATTTCTCAAACGCCAGCACCCACGAATACTAATCAACCTAACATTACATTCCAAACACCAACATTTGTAAATAGACAAACAACACATATTCCTAATAATCCAATACTATATCCAACTCAAACATATCCTTCAAATCCAATACACCCCAGTATATTACCATTCCAAGGAGATGGAACAAATCGTATTGAAACTCAATACACAAAACAATTTAATCTAAAATGGGCCGATAAAGTCCCAAAATTTGATGGAACTTTTGAAAAATTCCATTCCTTTATAAACACATTTAATCAACATATTCACTACACAAACTGTGATGATTGCGGTAAGTTACTACTGCTTAGAGAGAAACTAGATCCAAAGTCGCTAGACTTAATAGCTGGGATCTTAGAACCAGACTACATCGAAGCTTATCGAACTGTGGTTAAGTATTACACATCCTCTCATCCACTACAACAAAAATTGAAAGCTAAAGTCGAGAATCTACCAGAAATCCGAAACTGGTACGATACAGATAAAATCTAGCAATCTAGCTATAATCAAAGATGCATATACTGTTCTAGCTCAAAGTTCAAATAACAGATCTTTCCTAGAAACAGATTTCTATTATATAATTGCATCAAAATTCCCGAGAGATGCTGTAAGGGATCTAATGCAGAAGTACGGATCCAAACTAACCGTATCACAGTACTTAACAAACATAAACCTGTATATAGAGCAAAATGAACAACAACAGATCATTCTGTCAAAATCTACGCTGCAAGAGAACCATCAGATTCTTTACTAAGGTTGAAGATAAATGTAAAATCAAAATTGACAGACGTTATGAAACTTATCGAAAATCAATGATGAGTCCAAGGTTGAAGACTCAAACATTGCCGAGACCTATCTACACACATTCTACTCCATTTGGAACATTGTCTGGAGAAAATTTTGAAACTGCTCAAAATATAACACCAATAACGAATAATGATTTGGCACAATTGAAAAAACAGATGAGTCAATTAACTAATCTGGTTCAATGATCCCATTACAAGTAATTTTTTTTCTGTACTCAATGCCACATCAAAAAAAAAGAAAACTTGACTTTTCCTTTTCCTTTCTTTTTTGTGTTCAATTTCATTTTCAATATCTTTCAAAATCAATCAACACACAAACAACTTTTTTGCGCTCAACTTTTTACATCACAGCTGCACAATACTATCAAAATTATATCCTGTTCCTGCTGGTCTGATCAACTGATGCTGAATTATGGGGTCCATTGATATATCACATATATTTTTTTAGGAAGGAAAAGGAAGGGAAAAAGAAAGAAAGAAGCAAACAATTTGTTTTGGTTAAAAAAAAGATGTTATTAAATGTTATTTAATAGTGCACCTTCATAGTTACATTTGTTAAATAATAATGATGATGAATTGTATTTAACACAGCAAAAAAAATAAATGAGGGAAAGAATAAAGAAAGAAAGAAAGAATCTATTTTTTATCATCAACTAATAATTCGTGGACTTAAATCACCAATTTCATTATTCAATGATGTCATTGTTTGCTGTTGTTGTTGTTTACCCGTTGTTGTTGTAGGCAGATATTTTGAAGCTGAATGATGGTGATGATTGTGGTGATGATGGTGGTGATGGCGGTGTTGATGACCACCACTATATGGTCTTCGATCTGCTGTACTTTTTCTACCCGATGATGATGATGATGGTAAAGATGCTTTTAATTTTCTTTTAATTATAGCAATATTATATGCTTTTAAACGATCATCATTATCACTGCTACTTGTTTTACCTTCATCATCAATATCATTATCATCATCATCATCATCATTATCGTTATCACTTGAACTTATTGCTGATGTTTTTCTTCTTAAACGTCCATATGCATGACAGGTTCCAAATTCATGTATTCTACCAACTGAACTTGAACGTCTTGAATATAAACTATTATAATCATTATCATCATCATCATCATCATAATCATTATCTTCATAATCTGTTGAACTATTTGCTGTATATAATTGTTGTTGTTGTTGATGTTGATGATAACTTGATGACATTGGTCGTGATCTATTTGATGATAATCCAGATGATGGACATGAACTACGATCAATTGCTTTTTGTCTACGTAATCTAGCACGTATACGTTGTCCAGAAAGTGATGCTGATGTATTTGCTGAACTAGCACTAATATTTCCACCATTACCATTACCATTACCATTACTATTACTATTACAATTTTTCTTTGGTTCAGCAATCGGTGATGATATACAACTTTGTCCTTCACCATAACCCGAATCAAATGTACGACGTTGTGGTACACCACGAATCATTTGTGTTTGATTATTACTTTGATTTGTTGTTGTTGTTACTAAATCTTGTTGTTGTTCATTTGATTTATTTATCAAATCAATTGGAATCGATATTAAATCATTACAATCATCTAATGCTATGGAATTTTCTTGTGCAGTTGTATCCTGTGAATCGGCCATACTAAAACTAATATCTTTTGATGATGATGAATAACATTGATTTAATCGTCGATTTCTTCGTCGTAATTTTGCTTTTACACTTCCATATTGTGATCCACCACGTTGACGTATTGGACTTTCTAAAGCTCTAACAAACTGTTAATTGTTTGTTTGTTTGTTATGAGCAAAAAAAATTATTAATAAAAATAGATAAAATTAAACAATCCAAATGAAAACGTACCAAACTATCATTCAAATCATTATTGGTTTTTGATGATTCACGACTTAATTCTAATGCACTTTTATAAATAGGATCATTCAATGCTTTTTCCAATAATTTTTCTGTTAATGGTTTTTTTGATGATTGATTACGAATTGATTCAGAATATTCTGTACCATTTTGACTACCACCATTTTCACTTTCACATATTTTTCTTTCTCTTTCAACTAATGATTCAATTACTTTAACCATATCGGTATAAAGACTGGCAGTTTTACGTATCATTGCACTTTGTAATGCTGATTGTAATGGTTCATCCAGATCAAGATGAGCTGTTGGATCTAATTGATCTAAATGATTTAATGATTTTTTCTTATTTTTTGATTTTAAACGATCCGAACATTCGGATACAGGTGAACCAGCAACCTGTGAACTACTTGATAATGATTGTTGATTATTAAAATTTATTCTTGTCAATGATAATGCATGTCGAACTTCTTCTTTCCAAATACGTTGTTTATTACGAAATTCTTCCAATTTAATATCATTAAATTCACGTGATGCAATTTCAATATGAGCAATAATCTGTTGAAATGATGGACGATTACGTGGTTTATTTTTCCAACTCATTTGCATTAAAAGTCGATAACCTTTTGGAAATGATTCAGGCAGAGGAAGACTAAGATTAGAATTACCAACACCATATATAATAGTTGATTGTTCAAAATCACGATATGGAATTTCTAATGTTAATAATTCCCATAAAACAACACCAAAACTCCATATATCAACTTTTTCCGAACAAAGTTCAGAACGAATAACTTCAGGTGCCATCCAAGCAACCGTACCGGCAAATGACATAATTTTTGAACAATCACTTAATTGTCTACTTGTACCAAAATCCGATATTTTCAATACACTATTATTCGATATCAATACGTTTGGTGATTTAAGATCACGATGTATTATTTTATGTTGATGCAAATAATTCATTCCGGATGCAATCTGATGTGACCAATCAATCACTTGTGCTGGTGGCATATATTCACATTTTTTTAAATATTCATATAACTGTCCATATGGACAGAATTCCATCACAATACAATAATTGGCACTTTGTGTACAAACACCTTTAAAGGCAACAATATTTTTATGATTTAATTTTCGTAAATGTTTAATTTCTGTTTCACATTTTTCACGCATTTTTTTCACTGCAACCAATTCTTGATTTAATGTTGCAACATAAACTGAACCTTGTGCACCACTACCTAAAAATTGCATATCTTTCAAATTTTCATATGGAATTTCACAATTATTTTTTCCATCTTTAAATCCTTTACTGCTTATTATACCGATAATCGGTTTGAAACAACCAAATACACCGCCCAACCAATTTTGATGATGTGATATTTTCCCGTGTGGATTCTGTGAATGACGTATATGTTGCAGGTGAACATCCATTGCGCTTTGATTATGATATGGTTGTCCAATCATCATATTTGGATCAATATTTTCATGATGTTCACATGATATTATGGCACGATTCTGATATTGTACAATATCATCTAATGAAAAACTTCGTCGAAATAAATGTGCACGTATAAATGGTCTATCATCATTACTAAAATCTTCTTGTTTCTGTTGATTATTTGAATCATTTACCGAATCATCAACTTTTGACGATTCAATCATTTTGGAATTTTTTCTTCCGTATGATATTGGTGCCTGTGTTACATCCAATATAAGCTGATGATTGTTATGATCGTTATCACTAAACCTGTTGTTTGAATTAAGAGAGAGAGAGAGAGAGAGG
>ERZ500997.535-NODE-535-length-10773-cov-9.185016_pt1 | contig 10773 bp, 7 predicted proteins | sample MGYA00248826_ERZ500997 | MGnify/ENA primary metagenome ERZ500997 (study PRJEB25958, sample SAMN03398524) | human skin metagenome | study: EMG produced TPA metagenomics assembly of the Human Skin Microbiome Metagenome (human skin metagenome) data set.
ATTTTTTTCGAATGTTGACTTTCTCACAATTTTTTTTTTGGTTTTTTGGTTTTTTTATTAATGAAAATTCAAAACTAAGTAGGGATCCATGGAAGAAAATATTGCACACTTTGACCATTTGTCACAATTGTTTTTTATTAATCAAATATGAGCTTTGAGGATTACACACCATCACACAACGACGATGATGATTATGATGATGACGACCACCATCATTACACTATCATTGTAATAATAATAATAATAATCGGTAATAAGCACGTGTCGTCACCGTTATATATATTTTTTAACGGTTTTTGTTTATCTATAACCAAAACTTTATTAACACGTGTCCGAAACGGTATACGTTCGTCAAAGCCACACACACCAACCAACAACGGAAAAAAATTGGAAGAGAGTGCGATCTCGGATATCAATCTGGTGCTATCTTATCTTCACCATCCATTGGTTCATTTATTCATTCATCTACATTGGTTCATTGATCCAAAAAAAATCAGCAGCAGCGTGTGGTCATCAAAACAAAACCTAGAATCCAGAAAAGTTGATTCAAAAAAAAAATTGAAATCGATATCACCAACAATGACTTTTGGTGATTGATTGCGATATTGAAGCAATTCCCTTGAAGATAATCTTCATCTTCCCCATCCCCATCATCATCATTGATAACATTGGAAATTGGGGCCATTCTAATGTTGTAATATTGAATTACAAATGAAGTTAACCACCAAATGTTTCAAAAAAAAAAACAAAACTCACAAGTTTTGTTCTTGCTTTTTTTTCAACGTTTTTGACCAAAGATATTTTCGATTTGATTATGTCCATAATAGAGAGAGAGAGTTTTGGTCAAAGTAATTTGATATGACCCAAATGTGAATGTTTCCTTTTCAGATATGTATGTGAGAAGAGACCCTTTTTTCAATTTCACTGCATGTTCTCACAAACAAAATAACCAAAAAATATGGACCATATCTGGTGTGATTCTTTGGGTTAAGATTTTTAAGTCAACCATAATCTTATGGTATTTTCTTCTTGATGAAATTCCAAAAAATCTACATGTGTTAACAAATAATATTGTATTTTTTTTCCTGGGTAATAAATTTTCAAAAGGAAAAAATTTGAATTTCTTGATAGTACAGGTGTCGGTGTAATGAACTTTTCAAATCGTAAAGAATCAAAGTTAAAAGTCAAGTTATGTTCGAATGGTGTCATAAGGTCCAATCACAAGAACGCAATGGCTTTTTTATGGCCATTTTGTTCAAAATATGATGATAAATGATAATATTTCCTATCCATTTTCGGTGATGATGATCACACATTCGAATTCCAAACCAAATTATTATCGCCATTCAATTCCGATAGGAAAAAGAAAACATTACGATTTATCAGTCAAAAATGGGCAGGCCAAAAAAACCAAAATTGTTAATAATTTTAATAGCCAAGCAATAGGATAAAAGAGGAGTGGCCTAATGATAATAATGATTCAAATGAAAGTAATCCATACTATTAATACTACTACCACCACCACCACCACCATTCATTTATATATGCTGAAGAAACCGAAGAAAAAAAACTGATACCATTTAGGAGGGTTGCGCATATTTATTGCTACCACCACACACACATTATTGTGATGAATTCAAACAAGGTCTTGACATCACACACACACAAACACACAAACACACATAAATCGACCATGGTCGATATATCGTCTTTGAATAAAAAAAAGATCATCACCGTTCGGTTTGATCTCTTTTTCTCAGTGAAACAACCACACATATACACACACGCACATAGGCCAAATAAGTCAATCGCGAAAACTCTAGACCAGAGCAACCAACCAACAACAACAACAAAAAAGCATCGTTAGTTTGTGTGCTGAACATTTTTATTGATGTCGGGCGTCAGTCTACACTTATCGTTATTGCGAAACATTAGAACAAACCATATCAGGCTCAGTTGCTGATGCTGCTGTTTTCTGTCATGATTTTTTGTGGTTTGAATTTTTTTTGTTCAATGTATGTGTATTATGACACTTGATCCATCCGACTAAGATCCATTTGTGCACATGACAACATTGACTTTTGACGCTATTCTACCATACGCCAACGATAAACGACAACGATGATCAGTTCTGTATCATGAATGATGTTGATAACACTGTACCTTATTGCCTTTCTAGTTGACCTATGACCTGTTGGTCGTTTTTATATGATGTTTCTGTTGCTGCTGTTTGTTTGTCGCTAATACAACTATTATGATTATGTTTAATGTAGATGGATTATTAAAATTGAATGAATGTTTGACATTTATGATGATCCTGATCCGTCATCATTTGAAGTGTTTGTGTGTTTAAAATTTTAAGTTTTTAGTTTTTTTCATCTGATGGCTTTGGTAGTGAGTAAACAGCCTCAACCTTGGCATCCACCAACACCTTCAGTGTCATCGAGAAATACTGACCTATCATCATCATCGACATCATCAACATCCTCTTCGTCCAGTGACATTGATTCAAGTTTTTCAAAAAGTGCTATTACTACTTTTACCGAAAACGAAACTGGCGGCAATCCATCATCATCATCATCATCTTCAGTCAAAACGGATTGTCAATTGTTAAATTCGGATAAACGCAAATCTACGAATGGTGGTTCGGCCACCAACACAACCACCAGTGGTGAAGTATCAACGACTGCAGATAACGGACCAGAAACACCGCAACAAGCAATAGCCGTGAATACAAAATCTTCGATACTCGATCTTCAACAGGAACAACAACTTAACAACAATAATAATAATGCACCGGCAGCACAAGCTGCTGCTGTTGCTGCTGCGGCCGCCTTAGCACCATTTTTTGGAACATTTCATCATCATCATTCATCATCAGTATCACCATCCGCTTCATCTTCGATAAGTCCAATTGTAACAAGTCCAAATAGCAGTCAAAATATTCAGGACATTTCATTACATTATCCGGGTACTCATTCTTCTGGCCAAAATCATCATCATCATCATCATCCTCGTCATCAAAATCATTACGTATCTCATTCACATAGCGGAAATGGAAATGTAGTCGGTGTCACTACTCAATCTCATCTGAATCATCAAAGCCACCATCTTCATCATTCACACCAGATAATGTATTCATCACCATCATCCATTTCAAGTCAAGCTTTCGATGGAGGTTTATTAATGTCGGCGATTGGTCCTCCATCCAATGGAACAACTGGTCCTACAAATGGATCGATTCAAAGTCATGTTGCTTATGCTACATCCAATGGTTTTCAACAACCTTCTCAACCAGTTGGATCTCATCAAACGACCAATAGTCAATTGACAATGACCAACACAGTATCGTCTCAACATCCTCCATCTATTATGACAAATGGAACTGCCGCTAATTCATACAGCCAATATGCTAATTTTACTCAACTTTTGCCCACTTCCAATATATCTCAGATGGGTTCTACGACTGTAAGCGGTCATCACAATCATCATCATCCACATCATCATCAATCTTTACTTTCCGGTACATCATCGACAACTAATCCTGGTTTACATGGCTCTCCTGGAAGTTTAAATTCTGGTGTTACACATCAGAATTTAGGATTGCCATTAAGTTTAGGAGGATCTCGATCAAATTCAAGTCGTGCATCAAGCACAACAAGTAGTCCAGCATCACCATCAACGCCTACATGCAGTACAAGTAAATTATCCAATAATAATCGGGTTAATTTACATCAACGTAATATGGCCACAATGAATAGTCAACAACAGCCGCAAGGATCTACCAATTGTGTGACTACAGTATCTGCCAGTAGTACAACAAATAATAATCAAATATCCGTAGAATGTGTAGTTTGTGGTGATAAAAGTTCTGGCAAACATTATGGTCAATTTACATGTGAAGGATGTAAATCATTTTTCAAACGTTCAGTACGTCGTAATCTAACCTATTCATGTCGTGGTAATCGTAATTGTCCGGTGGATCAACATCATAGAAATCAGTGCCAATATTGTCGTTTACGAAAGTGCCTCAAGATGGGTATGCGTCGCGAAGGTAAGTTTGTATCCATATTTTATTTTTTTACATACACACACACACTCAGATATATGTTAGGATTCTGATGTTATCGGAAATGGTATACAAAGATCAAAAAGTATACAATAGATATGCGTGTTACATTTCATCATGTTGAATAACATTGTAAGTTCATATAATGTAGCCACACACATAAACGCAAAATACTAATATCAACTGAGGATCAATTGGAACATGATCCGCCCATTATTTGAATCCTTCTGTCATTGTTATCCAGGCGCAAGCGTATGTTTAATAGAATACCAACAACAGCAACAAAAAAAAGAGGACTGGCTACGGTTCCAAATGGAACACGTCCATAACATTTAGATTGAATGAAAAGAGGAGAGATTCAATGTTGAATCCAACCAAACAAGCCTCATTTCAGTTTGGCGTCGATCATTGGCCACATCGGTTCCATTGGATAAATTTTCGTTTATTTTATTCTAGTCCTGTCAATCATTTCTAGTCGAAAAAATGTCAATCGAAATTCTATTAAGTGATGAGCCATTTATAAAAGCTCGTGATCGTTGTCGATCTGTTTCCTCTGCCAACCAAACTGCACAGAATCAAAATTCATCAAATGATGGTGATCATAATAATAATGATGAAGAAGATGATGAAATGATGGTTGTGGTCAAAGTGGACGAATCGCCTTCACCTTCAATTGATGATCAATTATTATCATCTAGTCAAAATCGATCTAGTCCACAAACCAATTGTGAAGAACAATATTGTGAATTAATGAATATTGATAAAGGCAAATCATCTCTAGTCAATTCACGATCATCGGATAGTAAATCAATGACAAAACCTAGCAGTACAAAACGACGTGCATCCAAAGATTATGCAATCCAACATTCCAATGCTTTAGTTGTTTATGATCCAAATCGATCAGTTGTCGCATCTGAATCAGAAAATTCATTGAATATTTATGATGGATCATCACGCCAACAATCAGCAATCACACCGGTATTAAGTGGCAATCATTCACCACTTGCTGGCATAATGCCACCTTTTCTTTATTCACCATTATTTTTTCCTTCACCTGCATCAACCGGATTGGCAATTCCCGGTTCGTCTAATTACGGATATCCGACATTATCATCGCATCCAAATACGGATTTAAGTCAAAATTCTCAATCGTCAATAACATCATATAATTCGAATGATAATTCTAAACAAATTGCTTCTACCAACAACACTCAATCATTAGAACAAAATCGACATTCCATTCATAATAATAATAATAGCAATACAATGATTAATTGCATGCCAACATTGTTGGGAATCCCAATGCCATTTTTATATCCTACCGCAATTGTTAACAATAATAATAACAATGTTCAGGCTGCAAATCAATCAACTAATACTGCTAATTTGCAATCAACACCGGAACAGCAACAACAATTCTTAGCGGCAGCCGCTAGCCTTTTCCTTTATCAACAACAACAAATGGCCGCAGCGCATGCATTATATGCCGCAAACACTTGGTCTAATCAATTTTTTTCTTCTAATCCTTCTCAATCATCAACAAATTCCAATGCAGCGGTTCAACGCGGTCGTGTTCCTTTGACTCCAACTCATTCATCGTTTACAGGATCCACAGCGGCTCATTCACCTGCAGCTTTAGCTGCCGCTGCTGCAGCTGCACTTGGTTTAAGTCCAGTAGCTAATGGATCATCGATGGAAACATCACATCATCATCAATCGCAACAGCAATCACAAAATGCAAATAGCTCAAACAGTCGTATTCTATCGTCGACAAATAACAACAATGCAGCCGGTCAATCACTTAATTCGGTCAATGGCCCGGTACCAAACATGGATGGCGGAAGTAACTTATCAGCAACAGCAGCCACAACTTCAACACATACGGTGGCCAATGGTTCGAATGGCAAATATAATTTACAAGGTTATGTATCTTTATTGCAACAAGCAGAATCGACCGTCAGATTGACACAAACGATGCAACAGCTGCATAGTACATCGACCAATGGATTGTTAAGTATAGAGACTATGTGCGAAATGGCTGCTCGTATATTATTTGCCGCTGTCGATTGGGCAAGGAAAATACCTCATTTTCCGGATCTTCAAGTACAAGACCAAGTTTCCTTACTTCGTATGGTATGGTCAGAATTATTCATTTTGAACGCCAGTCAATGTTCAATGCCAATGCACACTGCTCATTTATTAGCAGCTGCTGGTCTTCATGCCAAGTAAGTTTTTTTTAAACGCAAAGATTTAAATCATAAGTTAATCATTTAATCATATATTACAGTCCAATGGCAGCAGATCGTGTAGTGGCCTTTATGGATCATATTCGAATATTCCAGGATAATTTGGAAAAATTGAAAGCCCTACAAGTGGATGCAGCCGAATATAGCTGTTTGAAAGCGATTGTTTTGTTTACTACCGGTAAGTTGTTTGTTTACTTCCTCCGCAATTATTTATTCGACGATAAACAAATGAATTTGTCAATGTTAAAAAGTGTATTATTTTTTTGTTTGTTTGTTGTTGTTGACTATTGATGCATTGCATATATGCATAGCATTTAACCTTTGTTGCCATATGACCTCCATAAATAGATTAATTTGAAAATAGTAAACATTGTAGCCAAAATGGCGATTTATCATCACTATATTGATGTTTATCGTCTTGGTAGTGGTAGTGAGGGAGGAAAGAATAAAATCAACAATTTCAACGACATTGATTAAAAAAGATCAAAGTCTAATGTCGGTCATGTGTCATGTATTTGTATGATATTTGTGTCGATGTATTGATGGCCATCATGGTCGTGATAACGAAGACGAAAAAACAAAACAAAAAAAAATTTCTTTGACGGCGGAGGGGTGATGCCTACTCACCCAAATATATATATTTGGCAAGTTTGTTCTTGATTTTGTTTTGACCAAGGTCAAAGGTTATAATGATATATTCGTTGCTGATTATCACTTGTAGCTTTTTATAATTCGAGTCTATTTTCAAGATAGGCAAACAGGCGGGTGTGTGTGTGTGTGTGTGTGCTTGATGGTGGATTTTCTATTCTGCCGGCAGAATGGTAAAATTAGAGCCATCCTCAATGATGATGATGACCAAAAATATAAGCATCGAAAGAAGCGAAAGTTTTTCTCGCTTTTCATTCTATATTTTCAAATGACCCTAAAAAAAGTCAGGGGTGATAATACGAGAGTTTTTTGTTGTTGTTGATGATATGTTTATGCTTGCCAAAAAGTTTAAATATCAAAAAACGATCATTCGAAAAGACGAAAATCAGGCTACAAGGTCATTTTCGATGATCATCAGCATTCAGCCATAGGCAAAGAATAAAATGTCTATCATCATAAATGATGATCACCTGTGTCTGTGCTCGACTTGATGATGGTAATACTTCTTTTAAGGTTTTTTGGATGCAGAACTTGGCCTCTCGAACTTATTTTTTACTTTTATGAAAACAATGAAAAATCTCTTATGGCCATTTTGAAGTATCTAAGCAAAACTGCTTCATTCACATAATGATGACCAGTATTTCATAAAGTCTGGACAAAGTGGCCCAACTTTGGTTTTGGTCGATAATTATGTTCAAAAACTTAAAACTAACAAGAGTTTATTGTGAAGTATAAAATTGAAGCATTGCATTTTTTTGTGCATTCAATTCTCTGGCCCATGGTTTTGCTTCGCCTCATTCATTTTTTTTCTTTTGAGGGGGTTTGCAGCAATGACTTTCAAATATTTTTTTCTTCTGTTTCAAATGGATTGACCGAATGTACAAGTGTGACAACTACACTTGACCCTTGCCGTCGTCATCATCATTATTCACATACCTTTACAGTTAAGGTTAGGGGTCATTGAAACTTATGATGATGAACCAAATAAAAAATAAAATCATTTTCTATTGAATAAACGAATACGGTATGTTTGTTATTGTGTGTGTGACCGCAATAGAAAAGGTCACACACACACACTCCTAGGGTTTTTTTTGTTAAGACTTTGTGTCCTTAGTTTGTGTTGTTCACAATCGACGAAGCCGATTATAATTGTATACCAAATGTATAGTCAGCTTTCTGTTTTTAGAAAACAGCAAGTTCATGACCTTTTTTTTTGGCTGGGGCCACACCGAACTTTTTTCTTTTTGTTAAGAAAATGATTTGAGAAGGTCAAACGAATTTTTTTTCTTCACTTTGTACCGTTTCAACAACAACAACAAAAAAAAGAGTGGGAATCAAACAACAGCCATATTTTGATAATAAAATTCTAATTAAGTCCTGGCCAGGTCATCATATTGTTAAATTATCTTGTTACCTTTTCGTTTGACGTATACTGCAATAGAAGAATTTTTTTCTTTGTTTTTTCTTTGAAACAAGAATACTATAGATGATATTCATGTCAAAAAAAGCCGAATGGGTTATTATTGACCACACAACGGTCAAAGGTTAACACGTTTTGCACGTGTGCATTCATTTTACTCTTTCATTATTTTTTTGATATAGAAAAAAATAATAATAAAAGAGACTATGTCACCAGGTCAAAGGGCAAATTGAATGAATATATATTGTACTATTGTTGTTGGTTGACCACATCCGGTCTGATCTGATAAAGGGTATTGTGTATGGTTGGTTGGTTTTTTTCGATTTTGAGATTTTTGATTTTCGTGTTCCAGAATCAAGCATAAAAGAGTTTTTGTTTTTTTTTGTTGGTTGACGATGATGATCGATTGTCATAGACATACACACTTTTGCATACTGTCACCAACACACGGCAATCGATAATATTATGGCCACATGGATTGCTGAATCCAGTAAATCTGGCACAACCAAAAAAAAAAAGTTGAATCGTTTATTTTTTTTTCCTGGTGAATAATGATCATAATGATGATAATAATGGTTAGCTATATTTTGTTCAATGAAGAGGCTACTTGATATGCCACTTTTTTGTTGTTGTTGTTGTTGTTCACTTAATGATCCAAATGGAAAATAGGAATTTCTCTCGTTGCAAAACAGAAAAAAAATGTCTGGTGTTAATGGATTTGGCATCACAGCCTTTTTCAATGACTAACTGTGCAATATTCAACATTTACCGCATTTAGGGATTATTATTAGATTGGTAGTTTACTTTACTTAATGATGTTAATGATATGCTTTTTTTATCTATCCTTGTCATCATCATCATAATTTTTCACTTGATTCTTGTTTTTTCCCAAAGTTGTGGTGGGAGTGTAAAATTTCTCTTTTTTTCGGGATCAAAGTTTAATCTTTGAAAAAAGGAAACAAGATTTGTTTTTTCTCCATTTGAAATGAAAAGTTGAAGAAAAAATGCTGATTACTAAGCTGGATTTTGTGACAAGTGTGGTAAACTTTTTTTCTTCCATTATTATAATTCAAAAGTTTCAATTATCAATTAGATTGATGTTGAAAAAAAAAGAAAATTTTCCATGGAATATTTAATTGAGCATCAAATTTCCACAAAAATATCTCGATAAAATGTCTTTTGTCAATTTTTAGTAGTCAACGAAAAAAAAATTGGAAAAACGATTTACCACACTACTTGAAACCTTTTTGATGAGAAAAAGAATCTCTTTTTTTTTATTTGCTTCATTTGATTATTGACATTGTGTATATGTATCATATTTGAAAAGATTTTTATAACTGTTGGTTGGTTGAATCATTTTTTTATGATGATGATTTGTGTGGTTGACACAAATCAAATGATGTTCATTGGCCCTGAGAATTGATGGTGTTTGTAAATTAGAACACATCTCTCCTCATAGACAATAGTACGCATTGTGTACGTAAATTGAAAGCAAATTGAATTTGTACCAAAAGCCATAACCGTGAAAAGCTGAACAATTTTGAATAGAATGAATTTGTTTCCAATGTTAGCCGGCAGCAGTAGCGGGTAAAAAAAAATTTTGGACAAAACGGTTCACTCACTGTCACTGTTATTCTCTGATATGTTTTTGGTTTTCGGTTTGATTTGATTTGACTTGATTTCATTTGATTTGAATGAACGAATGAATAAATGAATGGGATGAAAAGCTCTTTGTTTGATTGAATCAAATCATATTAATGTGTTACTGTTACTGTTTTTTTTTCTTTCTTCAATGTTTGCTGTTCGTGTTTACGGATCGTGCCGACAAATCGGTTCAGGATAGGGACGATCATTTTGATGAAAATGGTTTCATCATTGTTTGATAATAATTACAAATAATTGATGGATTTTTTTCTTTTCTTTATTTTTTTTAACGAACAGATGCTTGCGGTTTACAGGATGGTGGTCATATTGAAAGTTTACAGGAAAAATCTCAATGTGCATTGGAAGAATATTGCCGTATACATTATCCAAATCAACCGATACGTTTTGGAAAATTATTATTGCGTTTGCCTTCATTACGTTCAGTTAGTTCACATGTGATTGAACAATTGTTTTTCGTTCGTTTAGTAGGCAAAACGCCTATTGAAACATTAATTCGAGATATGTTAGTTAGCGGTAATAGCTATACCTGGCCATATATGTCTCTTCAATGATTTTATTTCAGATTTAACACACACACACACACTACACATTAAGAATTGTAATGTAATTGATTTGTTGTGCAATGTTATTCTCTTTTTTCTTCTTCTTTCTTTCTATCAATTTAATATAAATACACTTACACATACTTATAAATGGTTTGTCTTTTTTTTTATAGAAATCAGCAT
>ERZ500997.536-NODE-536-length-10770-cov-6.976482_pt1 | contig 10770 bp, 10 predicted proteins | sample MGYA00248826_ERZ500997 | MGnify/ENA primary metagenome ERZ500997 (study PRJEB25958, sample SAMN03398524) | human skin metagenome | study: EMG produced TPA metagenomics assembly of the Human Skin Microbiome Metagenome (human skin metagenome) data set.
TGAATTACAAAAAGCTCGAAAACGTATTACAAAAGGTATCGATGTAATGGATCTATTAAAACATGATATGACTACGACTAAAAAGAATGATGGCGAAAAAATTGATGAAAAAAAATCATTCGGTTTGACCGATTCAAAAACATTATTGGCCAATGAATTAGATTTGGGTAATACGTTTAGTCTTGAAACAAATCGTCGTGATGAAGATGCTGAAATGATGAAATATGTTGATGAAGAATTAGCTAAACGCCGATCAACTATTACTAATGAAAATAATGGTCGTAATGAAAAAGCATTACAACCGGCAGATTTGACAAAAGATCTTCTTATAAAAGCAATACCCGATCATTTATTAGAATTGATTTATAATTCAAAATCTAAAAATGAAGAAATGCTTTCATCACAAATGTTATCCGGTATACCCGAAGTTGATCTCGGTATTGAAGAACGAATCAAAAATATTGAAAAAACTGAAACAGCGAAAAATAAATTGATTGAAAAACGTGTACAACGTGAAATGGAAAAACTTGCCGATCCGAATTCCGATCAAAATAATCCTATGAAAGATTTATCATTTGCACCGAAAAATCTAGCATCTTGTTTCAATTATCGTCAAAATAATCTACTTACAACCAGTAATAATAGTGGTAATAATTCTATGCCCAATCATCGATTCAATTTACATTCAATGCCGACAGAGAATAACGATCTGATTAGCCATTTTATCGATAAAGAAGAACGTAAAACACAAGGTAAATCACATCATCGTGATCAACATCAACAACAACCTGTACAACAATATGATATTGAACCGGTAGTAGTTATTGGTGATGAACCACTTAAAGTACGATTGCCGAAACCGATGGAAAAAGATAATCGTATGCCGGGCAAAGATAAACCATTGGATAATTATATGTTTGAAAAATTTAAAAAACATATCAAAAAACGATAAATAATTTTTATTTCATTCATTTCATATTTACAATTTTTTTTTACAAATTAAACACATGTTTCATCTGTTTTTTTATTGACATTACCAGCACCAATATTATTATCTTTAGCCATCATTGTTGTTGATAATGATGATGATGATGAAAGATTAGTAAGATTTTTAAATGAAAGATTTGTCGTCAAACCTTTGCCTATACCTTTTCTTTGTACCACTTTTGTTGGTGATGTTCGTTCAGATGTTGTTTCAGAAATTTTTGGAATAATTTGTTCCTTTATCCGTTCCATTAAGACATGATAACGATGATAATGTTCTGGACCAAAATCTGGTTCAGGATTAAAACGTGCATGTAGATAAATATCGACTAATTCATTGATTGTAATAGGATCACAGTGACTCATTGGTCCATTTTCACGTTGAAGATTAAGAAGATATTGACGTAGATCTTGATCGGGATGGCGACGTTTTGTTTCATCCGATCCGTATGAATCAATGATAAATTTTTCTAAATCTTTTAAATTATCAACCGTTTTCATTCGATAAATATGTTTATATTTTGTTGCGTTTTCTATTTCGAAAATAAAAATTAATGTTGAAAAGATTCATCTTTCAACAATAAAACAAACCTTCCGAACAGTATGGATTATCCGAATTTAATAAAATTGGTTCATGACGAATCGAACGAATATCATTCAAGCGACGTTCAATTTTATGGCAAAGTTCTTTTGGTGCTGCATAACCAATAGGAGCATGTGGACCATCAGTTGGAAATTTCTGTGCTAAACGCATAATTTGTCGTTTAGCAAATATGAACAACAATATTAGAATCTATACAAAAATTATTATCGACAAAATGTTAATGAATGAATCAAATAATTATCAATCGATAATTTTTTGAATTTACCAATATTCCAATGGCAATTATAATGATGGCTGCAACGCCAGGTTTAAATTCACCATCACCCATTTTTAATTAATATTAATAATCAAACCATATTGGTAAATTTTTCCAAAAGATTTGACAAATGATAATTCCATATGAAAATTTAGATTCTCAAATATTTATACGATGTAAGTTTCATTGCGAAAAAACATTGTTAATACAATGCGAAAAATTCATTTCAATTCAAATGAAAATCAAAATGTCAAAAAAAAAATTAATACTTGAAATAATCGTTTCGATTATTCATGGCCAAGAATAAGTAGAAAAAAAGATGATTACCCCCAGATTTGACCGTACCGGTGTTCACCAGTAATTTCAATGTTAATCGAAGGTCATCAACGTCCTTTTGAACGACCAACACCATTTACTGATGGTACAACATGATTAGCTCATGGTCATGTATACATTCTTTTTTTTTTGTTCTTTTTTTTCTTTGTTCTTAATCTTTGAACCTGTTTTAAAAGGAATTTATTTGGCTGATAACTATAGATCAATGATAGGAAGAGTGATTTTATAGAAAGTGACTTCATTGACAATCACCATCAACATTTATTAGATGATCATTTGGAAACTTGCACTCAAACGGTTAACATTCGAAAATTCCAGATTCAAAAAAAGGAAAAATGATGGAAAAATTTTCGCCATTCGATTATCAAACAATTTTCGATTTGTCTTCATTTAATTTTCATTTGGTCATTTTATTCATAATATTTGTTATATATCTTCTTTATAAATTCATTACTTTTACTGAAGTAATAATGGTAGGTATTTTTCATTAAAAAAAAGATTCATGATTCATGAATAATCTTATGTAGGATTCAAATAAAGTTATACCGGATAATGTACGAATATTGCCCGATCAGCAACTACCACCATTGAATCCAAACGGTTGGATACCTATATTGGAATCAAGAAAATTAAAACTTAATCAGTTACAATCAATATTATGTTTTGGACGTGAATTGGTCGTTGTTCGTGCTCCAAGCAATCAGGTTTATATATTTGATGCATATTGTCCACATTTAGGAGCAAATCTAGCTATTGGTGGTATCATTGAACAGCGTCATGTCAAATGCAGTAAAAATGGTGAACATAAAAAAGAAGATTGTATCATTTGTCCATTCCATTCATGGGCATTCCGGATATCCGATGGTAATTGTGTGGATGTGCCGTATGAAGGTAAAAAAAATCGGGTAAATTGTAATTAGTGAATGGTGAATCTAATTACAGGTTGTTTTCAGATAATACTCCTAATGCTAAGCTTAAAATGTGGAAAAGTTTAGAAGTGAATGGCGTTATTTTTGTTTGGTATCATGTTGATGATGAGGAACCAGAATGGCAACCCGAAAATATTGATGAAATTTCGTCAGGAAAATGGCAATTTTATGGTCGAACTGAACATTATGCAAATTGTCATATGCAAGAAATACCGGAAAATGGTGCCGATGTTGCACATTTAAATCAAATTCATTCAAGTTCGGTGATTGGTTCTGGTAGTCTCGAAAATCGTCATAAATGGTTTGAACGAATTCTTAAACATGAATGGATTGCAAATTGGAGTCCATGTCCTGCTCCTAATCAACATATGTCAACTGTGGAAACTTTATCTATTAGCAAAATTTTTGGCTTTAAAATCTTTGAATTAAATTTCAATATAAAACAAATCGGTCCTGCTTATGTCGAAATTCGTATAAAATGTAATCTTTTTACAGGAATGGAAGGTGTTTTGTTACAGTTGGTCAAACCGATCGGACCGATGCGAAATTCAATCATTCATAATTTTTATTTTAATAATTCAATTATAAATTTTATTTTCTTTAAATTTCTTTTGTTTTCGATGGCTTCAATGGTAAATATTATTCATATTATTTGATAAGTAATTAATCATAAAATTATAGATTATGCGTGACATTAAAATCTGGAACCGGAAAGCATTTCTTCGACGACCATACATAGGAAGATCGGAAAAATCAATCGTCAAATTTCGTCGATGGTTTAATCAATTCTATTCGAATGACAGTAAACAAAACATTGATCAAACACTAAATCAATGTGATTGGTGAAATTTTATTATTATTATTTTTTTTTTTTTGCTGATTGTGCCATAAATTTTTTTTCTCATATTTTGTTGCAAAATAAATAAAAAAAATTTTATCCAAAAAACGTTGATGAAACGTTTTTCTTGAATCGATGGATTCGTCCATCATTTTACCTTATTCTTTACAATAATGTTTTGGTCACATGTATGTGTATACATACAGACATGCATGTCTTGTCAATTTTTTTTTCAAGCAACAATTTGCAATTAATAAAAAACTTTTTTTTTCATAACCAAATCAATTGAATTTTTGTTTTGTTATTGACTATTTTGGTATTTTATTTAGTCATTCTATTAATTATTGATGGATTCAAATTCATGTTCGGAAATTGTACAGAAAAAACAGCAATCAAATTGTTCACATGTTCGAAATATTTGTGTTTTAGCTCATGTTGATCATGGTAATTATTATTGAAGATTTAGTTTTTATGTTTGAATTCTATATTCAATTTTTGTATGAAATAGGAAAAACTACATTGGTCGATTGTTTATTGGCCAGTAATCATATCATATCACAACGTATGGCCGGAAAATTACGTTATATGGATTCGCGGCCAGATGAACAGCAACGTGGCATCACAATGAAAAGTTCATCAATTTCGCTTGTTTATAAATGTAATTTTTATATTTTATATTTCATGGAATTTTTTTCCGTATTAAATATTTTCATTATTTGAATAGATATGCCTTCTGATGCTAAAAATCATTTGATAAATGTTATTGATAGTCCGGGTCATGTGGATTTTTTCGGTGAAGTTTCCACTGCATTAAGAATATGTGATGGTTGTATTATTATCGTCGATGTTATTGAAGGTGTTTGTGCTCAAACACGTGCTGCATTACAACAAGCATGGTTAGCTCGTGTACGTCCTATTCTTGTCCTGAATAAAATAGATCGCCTGTTTGTTGAAAAAAAGCTATCATCATTAGATATTCATATACAGCTCACACAAACATTGGAACAAGTGAATGCATTCGTTGGAGAGCTGTTTGCTTCCGAAGTGTTGGCCAAAATGAATGCCAATTTTGATGAACAACAAAAATCATCTGATCAATCAGCTACAATGACGGCGACAACAGAGAAGCAAATATCAAAGAAAAAGATATTTTATGATTGGTCTTCTGGTCTAGATGATATTGATGATTCGGGTGTATATTTTTCACCAGAAAATGGAAACGTTTTATTTGCCAGTGCCATTGATGGTTGGGGTTTTACTATTGCCGATTTTGCTCGAATATTATCATCAAAATTAGGTTTCAGTGTTAATGCATTAACCAAAACATTGTGGGGTGATTATTATCTAAATGCTCGAGAAAAACGTATCCAGAAGGGAGCACAATCTAAAGCCAAAAAACCATTATTTGTTACATTTGTATTGGAAAATTTATCGAAAATTTATGAAAAATTTCTGATTGAACATGATAAATTGGAAATGATTAAAATGGCACAATCATTAGGTGTTACACTGGAAACACGTGATGTTGATCGTTCTGATCATCGTCAAGCATTAATGTTATTATTCAATCAATGGATACCATTATCATGTTCATTATTACGAATTGTCTGTGATATTGTACCGGCACCTTGTGATATTAATGAAGAACGTGTCGAACGTTTTATCACCGCTAATCAAACACGACGTTTTGATAGTTTACCATTGCAAACACAAATGTTAAAACAAGCATTTTTAGAATGTCGTCCACAACAATCGTCCGAAGATTGTGTTCCATTAATAGCATATGTAACGAAAATGTTTTCCTATCCAAAAGAATCACTGCCACAATTTCGTATCAAACCATTAACACATGAAGAGATTATAAAACGTCGTGAAGAAATGAAAATGAAACGTGAACAGGAAAAATCGGAGCATAAAGAAGAACAGAATCAAATTGAAAATATCGATGAAGAAAAAGAAAAGATAACATTTATCGGTTTTGCACGAATATTTAGCGGAACATTAAGACGAAATGATTTTGTATATGTTTTAGGACCAAAACATGATCCATCTCTTATTACAGAAGAAATGATTGAAGAAATTGATCGTTGTGAATTAACATTGTCAAATCTTCGTTTTGATCAACATGTGACAAAAGTACAGATAAAAGAATTATATTTACTAATGGGTCGTGATTTAGAATCGGTGGATGAAGTTCATGCTGGTCATATTTGTGGTATCGGAAATCTACAATCACATGTTATAAAATCTGCAACATTATCATCAACTATTTATTGTCCATCATTTACTGATGATATTTCTAAAAGTATTCCAATATTACGTGTAGCTGTTGAGCCAAAAAATCCATGGGATTTATCTAAATTAACACAAGCATTAAGAATGTTAAATCAATCTGATCCTTGTGTTGATGTTAAAATACAGGAAACTGGTGAACATGTTATTATTACTACCGGTGAAGTACATCTTGAACGATGTATAGTTGATTTAGTTAATTTTCTTGGTGAAGATATTGAATTCAATATATCCGATCCGATTGTACCATTTCGTGAGACAATAATCGAACCACCTAAAGTGGATACACTTAATGAAGCACTTTCCGATCAGAAAACATTAATAACATCTGTAACATTGTCATCATCATCGTCATCTTCAGCAGCAGCAACAACAACAACAACAACAAATGTTAGCAAAAAATCTTCCAAAATTATTGAACAAATGACACCGAATAAAAAATTTTTATTTCGAGTACGTGCAAAACCCTTGCCCGAAACGGTTGTTGAAACACTTGAAAAATCACGTGATATATTGATTCAAATGATGCAATTTCAACGAAAAAATGTTCTGACCAATACAAATACTTCGTATATGGATTCGAATGAAATATTTACGACTGATTTATGTGAAGCAATGAATGAATTACGTATAAAACTTGAACAACAATTTAATGATGCTGGTGGTTGGCCAACTGATACAATTGATCGGATATGGTCATTGGGACCAAAATTTTATGGATCAAATCTATTGATTAATTGTTTAAAAGATTTTAATCATAAACAATGTTTTCCATCAAAATCTTTGCAACAACAACAACAACAACGTGAAGAATCATCGAATGATAATCGTTATACCTATGAAGATAGTTTTATCAATGGTTTTCAATTATGTACACAATCTGGTCCATTATGTGATGAACCAATGATGGGTGTTTGTTTTATTGTTGAAGAATGGAAATCGCTTGAATCTTTGGATGATAATGATAATGAAACAACAATGATTGATCCATTCGGTCCAATCAGTGGACAGATAATGTCAACAGTAAAAGAAATTTGTCGTCGTGCATTTCAATCACAACCACAACGTCTTATGGCTGCTATGTTTTCCTGTATCATACAGATCGATAGCGATGCTTTGGGTAGGTTCAATTTTTATTTTATTTTATTTGTTTTATTTTTCAAAAATAATGATTCAAAGTTTTATATAAGTATATAAGAGAATAAGTTAATCGGATAGATTTTATTTACACACACACACATACACACACATGATAAATTTCACCAAAATCCTTGTGTAGCTGTTGAATTGATGACAGCATAGGCTAATTCCCATGGAAATTCGGGAAATTCATTACCACCTTTTTCTAGATCAATTTCTAATGCAACTTTTTTATCATTGTTATTATTATTTGGTTTTGATTGGAAAAAGAAAATAATTTTGTTAAAAAAATGAATGAAATTATCAATTTAAAAAAAATTAGTAATAAATACCTTTAGGATTATGTTTAGATTTTCGTATACCTTGATTACAAAGCATGCCATATACACGAATACCAGGAAATCTTGCATATGGTGGATGTTTATGTGTAAATGGTCCTTCAAATGATGCCGAATCCGGACATTTACAAACAACAACAAAATGTGCTTTACCAGTACGTTCTGATTGTAATGCCATTATTGTCCAATCGGTTGGTGTTTTACATGGTTTTAAATTATGTAGATTTTCACATAATTTTACTTGTGTATATGCTTCTAAACTATTACGTTTTGTCTATCAATAATCAATTGATCAATCGATTATTTTTTGGGGATAAGGAAGTTGAATAATGAAAATATGAGAAATATGAAAAGTATTTAAGAATTTTGAAATTACCTTAAATTCTTGTTTTCTAGATAGATCAATAATATGATCTTCATTTAATTCATTTAATTGTTCATCACAATTAAAATTTGAATCTCTTGAACAATCACAAAGACGTTGTGTATGATTAGATTTAACATAATGTGCTGAACAAACTTGTTGTGTTGCACATTCGGGTAAACGTTTTTTTGATTGTTGTTGTTGTTGTTGTTGTTGTAACATTGATGAATGTGGATCAGCACTATTCAATAATGATAATTGATATGTTTCAGATAATTGATTCATTTTTGATGATATATATGGTGATGATGATGATTCTTGTTTTTCATAATCCATTTCATCAAGATTTGTTACATTTATAAATGTTATTAATGGACGTTTTGTTGTAAGCATTATACGTGATGGTGCTGTTGTTGAAAATGCATAATTAAATAATTTTGTTATGAAACCATTTGAATGTGATGATGATGATGATGATGATGATGATGATGATTGTAATGTTGATGAATTTTTCTGAATATTTGAACGATTAAAACTACCACTAATATTACTACTAATCATTGAAATATAATATGGTGAATTAGGATCATTTGTTTCATCGATAACACTTTGATTTATTGATGTTGATGATGATGATAATGGAATCACTGTTAATGTTGTTAATGGAATCGAAGTTTGACCTCGAATAGCTGTTGCTGATGATGGTGATGATAATGATGAATGTTGTTGTTGTTGTTGTTGTTTTAGATTTTGTTCTTCAATAAATTCATTCCATTTTCCATAACGATTTATCTGTTGTTCTTGTTGTTCTCGTTGTTGTTGATTATTCATTTCAATAGCACGATCAAATAATGTTGTTAAAAATGTTTTCATTCGTCTTGACATTCCAGATGATGATCCTAATGCATGATTATGATCATTACGTTTTATCAAACCATTCGAAAAAAACGTTTTTCCGGCTACATTATCGATAGCAATAATCGATATAATCGATAGTATGATCCAAATATTTTTCTTATTCGAACAAATTCTTATTCGATTCTTCATGATGATGATGATGATGATGATGGTTGATTTTTTATTTATGATTTTAACGATATAAAAAGACCAAATAACAACAACAAACTAACAAATGTTCAACAAGCAAAATGTTGATGTTTGAAAATACATTTACGATGTTCACGATGTGTAAAACAAAAATGTATTTTCTTTTTTTCTTTTTTTACTTTACTTTTCTTCCAATACAGGACAAGGTTTATTTATAGCAATTTTGATCCTCCGGTATCGTTGCTGTTGTTGAACAAGAACTAAAACACAGGTGTTCATTAGTTGAGAATGATATCAATGTCAAATTTATATGGTGACCTTGTACCATCATTTGGATAATAAGAAAAAGAAAATTTTTTTATTTGTTGACAAACAAGAAATAATATTCTCTTTGGGACAACCGATGTTAACATTGAATTAACATTCATTCATTCATTCATTCATTTTTTTTCGCTGACCGCCTGTTTAACATTTTTGTTGTTTTTTTTCAACATTAATTTTACATCTCTTTTTCTTTTTCTTCAATCTCACCGAAAGCTGGTTTTCTCATCGAAAAAAAAAATTTTTGAAGTTAAAATTAATGATAATGTTGGTTATGTTTAATGATGATGTTGATAATGATAATAACGGTATCATATACATTTCACCCACCGCCACCACCACGACCACCATCATCCTAATCATCATCATCATCATCATCGACAATCATTTTTGACCGAGAGAAAATGACCAAGATTTTTTTCTTTTCCACAGCCATATACAAATCTCTCAATAAGAAGAAAATCTCATCATTATTTTTAGCTACTAGAATTTCTTGTTCTTCGAACAAAATTTATCATGATTTCGTTGATGTTGATGTTGATGATGATATTAATATATCCGGATAATTATGTTTGTTATTCGGTTATTCGATTCGGCTATTTACACACACACATAATCATTGGTCTATATCAGTGATTCTCAACCTTTTTGTTGTCGCGGCACAATTTTAGCGGCACAAAATATATATCAGTTGCATTTTCAGAATTTCGCGGCACACCAATGTGCCGCGGCACACGGGTTGAGAATCACTGGTCTATATCCACAAATTTCTCTTCTAGACTTTTCTTTTTTTTCCCATTCTTATTTGTCATTATTATTTATTGCCATTTTCCTGAATGATAATCAAAATTTAACAATAGCAAATTATCATTCTTTATCCATCATTGAAAGATTTTTTTTTCCCTTCTTCTAATCTTCCATCCTTTCATTGAAAATTATAATGTTTTTTTTTTGACAGAATGAAATTCACATGATGATTACAATCAACATTGTATGATTATGATGAGGATAATGAAAATGGTAAATCTTTGATTCATTGATGATGATGAGAATGGTGGAAAAAAAACATATCATTTCGACCTAGATTCCCATTATTATAATCATCTTGATGATTATTATTTGTCCGAAAAGAAAAATTAATCTTTTCTTTTTTCCCCCAATCACCCTTGATTGGCCATAAGAAAACCAAAAAAAAATTACCTTGACATTCAATTTGATGTTTTTGTTTTTCAAAAAATTATAATTCCTTGCGATCAAACTAGATGGCGTTCAATGATTCGTATATTTTTTTCCAGTTTTTTTATTTTTTTTAAAAAAAAGT
>ERZ500997.537-NODE-537-length-10767-cov-5.626960_pt1 | contig 10767 bp, 7 predicted proteins | sample MGYA00248826_ERZ500997 | MGnify/ENA primary metagenome ERZ500997 (study PRJEB25958, sample SAMN03398524) | human skin metagenome | study: EMG produced TPA metagenomics assembly of the Human Skin Microbiome Metagenome (human skin metagenome) data set.
TATTTGTTGCACTATCGATCAATTTTTACACTACATTTTTAAACTTGTCATTTTCATTTTCATTCATTCATATATGAATATCTATCGTTTGTTTTTGTTGCTTAATTTAAAAATTTATAAAGAATCAATTTAAAAAATATAGAAAAGAAAAGAAATTGAAAATTGAAAAGAGAAATTCAATACAAATTTACATCGTCATCATCGAATCGAATCAATCAAAACTTTCAATGAAAAACTTTCAAAAAACGACAAAAATTCCCCTCTATTCATTCATTTGATTTGATTTGATGAGTAATCAAATAACCAATCAATCAATCAAAATTATGTATGGGAAATAGAAAAAAAAATCAATGTTTATATTATCAAATCATATTATATCTTAATTGATTTGGATTGATTGATTTGTATCGATAAAATTGGCGAATGATGATTTCTCTCTATCGTTCGCTCACAAATGTGACCAATCAGGCGATTCATTGAATTGTCATCATCATCATCGTTGTCGTCTTCGAATTGTCACATGGTAACCGCATTAGCAACATGATAATCACATTTAGACAGTGGAAATTATCAAATATTTCGAAACCAGAAAAATTATCAATCGAATTTGATCGAAAAAAAAATTCATTAAAGTTTTTTGATTCGTTATCAATCAATCAAATCATGCCAAACTTTTTTTTTCTGTCGAAACATCATCAACATTACCTGACATTTATTTGGTTGGGTTTGGTTTCGTATTTTCCCACCCCGATCCCCAATGTACAAAATTAGCTTCTCCTTCTCCTCCCCATTTCCAACCACCACCAAAAAAAATGAACGATAACAACCAAAAAAGTGTTTGAAAAAAAATTAAAAAAAACCATTAGCCTTGAATTCGATTTTGATTCGAGTTCGATTTTTTTCGTTTCCGTCCAAAGATTAAATTAAATTTTCATTCGAAAAAAATTTTTCTCAAACAATATTCGCATAGAAATATAAATATAATCAAACGGGATCAATGGACAGAATTAATATTGGCCAAAAAATAAAAAATTTGAAATTTGATTTTTGACTTTTCTATTGTTTATATTGTGACTGATTGACGACCCGAAACTTTAAAACCAGTGAATCAAACAACAAAAAGCTTGAAAAAAGAAAAAATGACAACCATTTATCAAAAATTTGATAATGAAATTAAGAAAAAAAATTGTGATTATAATCAATTGGAAAAAGAATTATTAAATGAATGGCAAGCAAAAAATAATCAGGATCCCGAACTGGCATGGCGTTTATCATCATTAATTTATTATAAAAGTTTAAATCTACAAAATGATGAAGAAATTAAATTAAAATCACTCGAATCAATGCGTTATGCGGAAAAATCATTGGAATTGTTTGAAAAAAATACATCAAAAACTAAAACTGCTGCAAACGATAATACATTTTATGCATTGAAATGGTCAGCAATGGCACATGGCCGTTTAGCATTGTTCGAAATGAATGATGTTGAACAAAAAATTTTACATACAACTAATTTTCTTAAATATTTAAACAAATGCTTACAACAACAACAACAACAGCCAAATAATCAACAAATCAATAATGATTATTTGGTTTTATTTATGCAAGGTCGTTTTCAATTAGCATTGTCAATGTTGGCCGAAGATGAACTGAAAAGTTTTCAACAACGTTTATCAACAACAACAATTGCATTACCAAAATTAAATCTTTTGGATGGTGAACAGAAATTACGTCGTTCAATTGAATTGGCACCCGATTTTATTGATAATTATATTACATTAGCATATTTATTGATAAAAGAAAGAAAAATTTCCGATGCAAAATCTATTATTGAACAAGGTTTACGACAACAATGTTCAAATAAATCCGATGAATTGATTCGACAAGAATTATTAAAAATTAAAGAAACATTGGGTTGATAAAGAATCAAGATGTGTGATTTGCTGCAAGAAATTCCTTGATTCGATTTTGTTTTACTAAGAACAAAAAAATTAAAATTTGAAATTTTTTTTTATTGAATTTACCACACAAAAAAATCATTATCACCACTCTAGGTGTCAACCTGTTGATCTATATTCAGCAGAAAATCGATTCGTCATCGATAAGTTTTTTTTTGTCGTCATTTCTTCTCGACGAAAATATTTCTGTCAAATCACACTTGAAATGATGATTGGAAAACAATCAACGAAAAAACGTAATGAGATACGGGCAGCAGCAGCAGCAAAAAAAAATCATCATCAATCGAACAATCGAAAAATCGATTCGGGAAGTTCATTCGAAAATGAAAATGAAAAACAAAACAAACAAACTATCGATCCTATCGATTGTTCGTTTGTTCGAATGAATTTTTGTTGTTTTTTCGAGAAAAAAAAATTAATATTTTTAGAAAAAAAATTTTCTGATTGATTGATTGATCATGATGATGATGATGATGTGGAAGATTTACATCAATCAATCATTTCTATTTCGACAGGAATGATGGTGGCATTTTTTCCCATTCATTTCGTTCGTTTTTTTTGACAGAAAAAATATTCGTTTTACGGGAAAAAAAACTTTATCAAAGTTGTTTTTTCGCTTGTTATCGCTTCCGTTTCATTTTTATTTATTACCATCATCATCATCATCTTAATCATAATAATCATCATTGAACAATTCGGAAAGATACATCTTTTTCTGCGGGAGGAGGGAGGGAAAGAAATTTGTCGTCTTCCCCTCCTCCCTCCTCTTCCAAAAGACTCAATCAATCGAATATTCGAATCGAAAACAAAATTGTGAATCGAATTGATTTTTTTCGGAAACAAAAATGATGATCAAAACGAATTGAAAAAGTGAATCAATCAATCAATCAATCGATTGATATATGGGGAAAAATAAAACAAGAAAATAAATCATCAAATTCAAATCATCAATCGAATTCATTCGATAGAAACAAGCCAAGATAACAATTTTAATGAAATTCGGTTTTTTCATTATTTTCGGGTCAATTTTGTTTGTGTGTGTGAGATTTGATGATTGACCGCACGCGCGCGTGCACCGCAAACACGTGCGTGCACTTTTGTAATGTAAATTGATTCAGAAACAAAAAAAATAATGTTCCATCATCGTCATCATTTGATTTGAAGACAATTGCCATATTGATGAATGAATTGAGAGATCCGCACCCAATGAAATCAGCGATCTCATTATCTCATTATGATAATGGATGGATCAAGTGATAATTGATGATTTCAAATTGAGTTTTTTTTTTTTTGTTGTCTGCTTTGTTTTTGTTTCATTCAATTCAATTTGGAAATTTCTTTTTTTTTGCAGCCAAAACAAAATGAACTTTCGAAGAAAATAATCATCCGGGATAATTGTTTTTCTTTATTAATTTGAATGGCATTGGCCATCGTTGTTTTTTAAAGATAAAGACATTATCACCTGTGTGTTGAACCAAACACACACACACACAATATTCAATTAATCGATCAATCGTTCGATCGATTGATTATCATAACAAAACAAACAAACAAAAAAAAACGACCTTATCTTGATGCCATTAAACACAAATATCGTACCATTGTTGTTATCTTGAAATAATGGGAAATACAAACAAAACAAAAAATCAAACAATGTTCCTTACATAAATGACGGAACCAAAAAAATAATAAATGTTCGACATGAAAAATGTTTTGTTTGTTTGTTTTTGTTCCTGATTAATTTCGATTAATTAATTCACAATAAGATGATGATAACGATGATGATCTAGATTTATCTCGAAAATATAATGATGATTGAATTTTTTGTTGCGCGATTTTTTGCTTAGATCATTTTTCCGAATAAAAAGACGTTTCGGTTTTCTGGTTTCGGGTTTTTTTTCGTTAAGTTTCATTTTCGGGTTACACGTTACATCCAAACATGAATTGGATATGGATTTTTATCATTTTTCAATCAATTTTTCATCATATTAATGCAACAGATCAACTATTTGCACCTTTATCGTCCACAAATCATCCAGATTGTAATCAAAAAAATGAAAAAATCTCGTTAGCTGTAATGACGGAAAAACATTTTAAATTACAACCAATTCATCACAATGATGATCATCATTCACCGCCAACAACAAATATTGTAATCAAATCAAATGATAATGAATTAAAATTAAAATTCTTATCACAATCAAGTTCAATACATTTGGAACAATTGATTACGCAACCAAAACATTATCATCATCATCATCATGATGAACAACAAGAAATTTACGAACAACCAATACGATTAAAACAAGTGATAAAAAAACCCATTCATCAAGATATACATGAAATAATCATACCGACTAAAACAATTTTACAGGAAATACTTCCATTAAAACAGATTATTAAAACCATTGTTCCTACAGCAAATAATGACCATCATGGTGGTCATCATCAACATTCAAAACAACAACCATTGTTATCAGAAAAATCATCACCCGTACATCATGGTCAAGAAGAAGATGAACAACAGCAACAATCGAATCTTCATCATCCTAATCATCCGCATCATCAACAACAACAACAGCAACACGTCATTGATGAACGGTCATCAAATTTGTGAATGAGCAGGAAATGTTTGTTTGTTGCAAAATTTCAAAATTAAATTAAAATTTTTTAAAATTTTTAATTTTCATTAAAACAAATTGAAAAAAAAAGAAAAAAAACCAGTAACAACAACAAAAAATTATGCGAGAGTCAATTCAAACAGATTTAATGCCACCGATTTTATTCATCGATGATGATTGTCGTGATCCATAATGACCACCTTGATGATGATTATTAAACGATTGGCCATCGATCAATGATGAATGAGATAATGATGGTGATGTAGATTCTTGATGATGATGATTTGTTGGTAAAATTTTCAACAATTCTTGCATCATTAGTTGATTATGTTGCTGTTGTTGATCAATATTTGGATCGACCACTTGTTCAACACCAATCAATAATGGACTAAGAGTGGATGATAATGATGAATCATCATTGATTGTCGATGATGATGATAATCGTTCCGGTTGTTGTTGTTGCTGTTGTTGAATCTGTTTAAAACGTGCAATTGGTGAACGATTAAATTTATTCATTGATGATTGATCGATAATCGGATTGGATTTATGAAATTTTCCCGATGATGATGGTGATTGTGATGATCGACGTTTCGACGATACAACCGTATGAATTTGTTCAACAACCGGTTTAATTTCCTGTATAACTTTACGATATGGCATTATTATTTCATGAACTTGTTGCAGAATTGGTTTACGAATTTGTTGATAATATAAACGGGGTTCTTCTTCGGTTCGCTCTATTTCTTGTTTTTCGGTTTGTTTTTCATGATCTTCAATCGATGATTGTATAACTTTAATACGATTTGAAGGTGATTTAAAATGTAATTGTAACGGGCGACTTTGTGGTATAATATCGATAATTCGTTCATCGCCGCTATCATCGATACCTTCTAATTCATGTTCTGTCAATAGATTCGAATCGATTGGACGATATTCCATTGAATAACGGGTAAGTACAGCAGCTTTAAAACGTTTTGGTTGTTGACCACGACGATGACCATTTTTGTTGTTGTCTGTCTTTGTAGATTCGGTGGATAGATTTTGTTGTTGTTGTTGTTCAATGAAATGATCATTATCAATCAATTTATCATGTTTAATCGGTTTGATAAGATCAAAATCTTGTTGTTGTTGCAAATCATCATCACCAGTATTCATTATATCAGCATTTTTACCATCTTGATGATCATGCTGACCATTATTATCATCGACAATAGCATCCATATTTTGTGGTTTTAATGATTGAATAAATTGTTCTAATTGTTGTTCAGGTGGTGTAGGTGTTGTCGATATTGATGATGATGATGATGATGATAATGAACCAGCCAAACAATTATCAATGTCATCAATGGTATCGAATTGTTGTACAATCGATGGATGATTATTATCAGTTTCTTGTTCTAATTTTTGTTGTTGCAATATCGATTGTTGTGATATCGATTGTGGAATCGATTGCGGACGAATCAAATTCATTGATAATAATTTCATTCTGCCACCATTCGAATAATTGAACGGGTTAAAATTTTTGATAAATGAATTTAGATTCTGTCGTTGTTGCGATGATAATGATGATGATTCAGTTGTAGATGATAATGCAGGTGTCGCTGTTGTTGTTGTTGCTGATGGTGTTATCGCTATCGGATTTCCAGTCGAAGTTGATGAGAAATGATGATTATTAAGATGGCGACCACCACCGCCATGAACGCCACCATAATCAGATGATATAATCATTGTTATTATCAATAATAATCGAATAATTAAATCCTATTAAGAGAAGAAATTAAAATATATCGATTATCGATTGTTTTTTTTTGGCGGAATAATTACCATTATCAATCAATTATCGATTTGATCGAACCAGAGAAAAACACAAGAAAACTTTGACCAAAGATAATCGGATTTATCGTCGTCGTCGTTGTTGATTGATTATTTTTTTGATTTGATCGAAATTTGATCGAATTTTTATACCTTTTTGGAAAAAATCTCATCCAATCGTTTTTTGCTGACCAATTTCTCTCATTTTTAATCAATTCTTTTTATTCATTGATTTATTGATATTCAGAAAAAATGACCAGTAGGTCCAGTTTTTTTTTCTTCTTATTTGAAGTGCATCTTTGCCGGGTTGTGCGTAGGTAGGTAATCGAATGCAATGTTTTTTATCTTTGGCCACTCAAAATAAAACAAAATATTCAGTTCAAGGAAATTCAATTTCGATTTTTGTTTGAATCGAAATTGGATCAATGGGAAAATTTAGGTTTACATTTTTCAAGAAGTTTCAAAAGAAAGGAAAATTCAAGTGGAATTCAAAATTTTTCAAATTTTTTTTTTGTTTTGTTGTATAAATATCACTCAACAAGTGCCATTATTCATATTCAATTTTATTTGATTAGAAACTGTCTGTGTTGATTTTTTTTCAACAAATAATTTTGAATTTGGAAAACGAAAGTGAATTTTGAAAAAAAATCTTCAAAATTCAGATGCTTCAGATGTGACCTAACAAGTGCCATACAGAAAACAAAAAATTTTTCAATCAGAATTTTCTTTATTTTATTCAATTGAAATGATGCAAGAAAAACAAGAAAAAATATTTTGAAAAAAAAAACAAAATTTCATAAATAACAAAAAAACAAAACAAATCAAACACCAGGTAAACCAGGTGATTATTCAGCAAGAAAGAAAGAAGGAAAAAAGTGAATCAAATCGATTTTTTTCTCCTCATTTATCTCAGGGTATATTTTATCGCGATTGAGCAAAAGTTTCATCGTCCGGTTAAAAAATGAATTCGTTCATCACACACTATCGATTAATATCGATTGTTGTTATTATTATTATAATGATGATTATTATTATTCCAATTACCATTCCAATTTGGATTGTAATTATTATTATTATGATGATTATTGTTGTTGTTCCAATTTGTGTTCCAATTATTATCATGATTTGGTTGCCATTGTTGTTGTTGTTGTGGTCTTATGGAATGATAATTTTGATTCGATGCAGCTACAGCATGACGAAATGATGATAATAATGGTGCATGACGACGTTGAATCTGTTGTTGTTGAAATATTTGTTGTTGTCTTGCTGGTGTTATCTGTTGATTGTCCAAATCATTTTTATTGATTCGTTCAAATTCAGATGTATCATATGATGATGAATCATATGAAATTGGTGCTTGCATCAGTCTTTTTGGTAATGTGGATTGAGATTGTTGTTGTCGTTGTTGTTGTTGTGCCCGAACAAAACTTTCCAGATTTCTCATTATATTCGATGATGATGATGATGATTCGACAATTTTTGGTCGTGCAGTAGTCACTACCGGTGCAGTATTTTTAGACAAAGAAGTAGAAATAGCTGCTGATGCTGCTGTCGTTGATGGTTTTAATGTTTGTCGTTGAAATTTATCATCCACTACCATTGCATCATCATCTTCTATTTCGACACTTGTTGGTCGTGAATTTAATGTAACATCCGTACCCAGTAATTGTTGTTCATCTTCATGACGATGTTGTTGACCACTATGTGCAATAACTGTATGAATTTCTTCCAGAACTGGTTGAATTTCCTGTACAATACGTCTATATGGTGAAATAATTTCCCGTACTTCTTGGATGATTGGTTTACGAACCAAATGAAACATACGTTGTGGTTCTTCCACCGATTGTGTACGTTGTTCCTGTTGTAGTTCACCTTTTTGATGTTCTTGTACCATTTTTATTCGAGATGATGCTGATTTAAAATGAATTTCTAATGGTAATGATCGGGCTTCAACTTCAATAATTTTCGGTTCAGATTGTTCTTGTAATTGTTCAATTTTTACCGGTCGATATTCAAATGTATGTTTAGTACGGACAGCAGCTTTAAATCGTCGTTGATCATCTGCAATGGCAGCATTATTACGATTTTTAATACCGGTTCGTTGTGATTGAAAACGACGATGACCAGGTTCTAGCGGTGGTTGCGGTCCAATATCAGCATCAAGAATTGATCGCATTGTATCTTCAACATTAATCTCTTTACTTGAACCAAGTTCAGCACTTGAAATGGAAAGTGCTTCATCCAGAAGATCAGGCGTTAATCGTGGTGATGCAGTTGTTGATATACCTGTTGTCGACAGACCACCATAATTACTACCACCATAAAGCATAGCATCATTGACTAATTTCATTTTAAATCGTAATGAATCACGAAAATTATTATTATTATTATCAGCAATAGTTGTTGGTGATGTTGACGGTGATGATGATAATCGTTGTTGCTGTTGCGATAATTTTGACGCAGTTGTTTTGATTCCATCAGATTTTGTTGCTGCAATCGATAATGATACAATGGATGATAACACGACGAAAATCGTTAAAATGAATGATGATTTGAACATTTTTGGTTGAATTGTGATGAACGAATTACAGATATGAACAATCGATATATCGATAGCGAAAAAAACAGCAACAAAACAAAAATGTAATCGATCGGGTTTTTGAAAATTTCGATGATATTTTTGTTGTTGTTTCTGGAAACAGATGATCAATATTGAAAATTTATGATTTTTTTGAATCTTTTTATATATTCGAACAACATCGAACTCTTTCACAATATTTTTCAACGATTTTTTGGGAAAGAATAATATTTAATAAATTTTTGTTCCCATTCAGACAAAAAATTATGTAAAAGACAAACAACAATAAAAAACAATAATAATTGGTGAAGATTTTGGTCAAACAAACAAATTGAACCACAAATGAATTGGTCAATAATCAAATTGATCGATTGCAGACAGAAAGTGATCGATATCGATGATGATGAGAAGAAGACTCTCCAAAGATATTTTGAAATTTCATTTTTCAATTCAATGAGGTAATGTTTATTTCAGTTTTTTTTTTTTTGGTGTCAATGGCCATTTTGACCAAAATGTATGACAGACAGGTGTCGATATAGATGTTATAATGTATAATATTTGTTTAATCATCATCATCATCATGTCACCAATGATGAAGGCTTCTGATTTTACACACACACCAATATGGTCAATTTGGCCATATTTTGTGTGTGTGAGAAAATTATTATCATTGTCCAGCAGAAGATTTGAATTGGTTGAGAAATTTTTTCTGTCATTTCTGGAAATATATTGGTGACAAATTGAATTGTTTTCCCTATTACATTGTAAAACAAGTGTAATGCAAAATGCAGTTTATTTATAGTAACACACTAAAAGATGACAGATGATCAAACAATTTATTTCTTCATTCATCGGTGTGATAGGTGTAGGTGGATGTTACAAACAAACAAACGATGATGATGATGATTGTGGGAAACACAATCAAAATCAATCAATAAGTTAATTAATAATGACGTAATGAAATTATGAAATTAATTAATGAATGAAACATTGTATCCTGTTTATAAATTACATTACATTATCATCCTAAAATTGATTTGGTTATTGATTGATTTTTTTTCAAAGTTTCATAGCTTTCCAAACCACCAAACAACAACAGTTTTTTATGGAAAAAAATTTTTCCCGATTGAATAGTTTGACTTCCTGATTCATTTATATAAATTTTCATCTTCGCTTTCATTTTTCTTTATTTATTATCTTACTATATGATTGTTTTGTCGTTGATGGTGAATAGATGATCAGATGAAATGGAAATTGATGCGAATAAAAATATGACAAGCACGTGTTATGTGTGTGTGTGTTCAGGTAACCAAAAATGAAGATTTATTCCCGAAAACAACAAAATCACGTATGATGATGATGATAGACATTTGATCATGATAATGTTTTTGTTGTTTATGATAACTGTTGTGGTTTGAATGAATGATGAATGACAATGGAAAATGTTTTCATTACAAACAACCATAATAATCATTTTGGAATAGGAAAGATGCTTTCCGAAAAAAATGAAAATGATGATGATATCGATATTGATAAAGTATCGATTGTTATTAATTTTCTTTTCTGAAATATTTCCTCCCAATATAGAGGATAATGTTATTTATTGTTTTTTTGTCCTATTATAGCACAAAAAAGGAAGGGAAAAAAATCTTTACAAATCTTTTGTCAGGTGTGTGTATGTTTTGTTCACATTTATAACGGGTGATGTACGACAACAAAAAAAAATATAATAACAACAACGAAAAAAAATAACATCATAATAAAAACAATGAGAAAAATGAATGACAAAAGATTTGTA
>ERZ500997.538-NODE-538-length-10763-cov-8.581434_pt1 | contig 10763 bp, 8 predicted proteins | sample MGYA00248826_ERZ500997 | MGnify/ENA primary metagenome ERZ500997 (study PRJEB25958, sample SAMN03398524) | human skin metagenome | study: EMG produced TPA metagenomics assembly of the Human Skin Microbiome Metagenome (human skin metagenome) data set.
TTTTATTATATAAAATTCAATAATTTATTCAATAAGAAGCCATTTTCTCCCGGAAGAATAATATTTTTATTCAATTCTAAATATTGAAAAAATTCGGAAATTGACTTTAAAAACTGTAATGAATTTATTGGATTGTTTGGTACGAATAATTCACCCTATCACATGTTTGATCTTTGAAAAGGGAGTTAACCTTTACCCGAATAGTATTCAGTAATGAATACTATTCGAAATCAAAGATGGTTGATGTATTTTGGCAATCGGTATCGGCTGATTTGCAATCAAAATACATTTAGAATCGTTATCAAGAGATTCTGAACTCATAATTTTTGCAACAAGTGGAGTATAGCTGCTTCGATTTCGAAGAATTAAGCGCTCCACAAATTTAATTAAAAAACGAAAACTTTCAATTTTATTAGGCTTTTTTAAAACGTTTCAATTTGGCCGGTTCTTTATAAACATTCAATGGTAAACGAAAACAGGCAACTTTTTGTGTCAATCCGGTTAACGATCGTGAATTTTCAATATGACAACCAATCAATTCAAAAATTCTACGTAAATGTGACATTTTAACTGAACAATATTTTTGTATCTTATCCAAATCGATTGGTCGATATTTGTTTAAAATAATGATCAATATGAATACATGGATTAGAATACGATCTTTGTTTTGATCAGTCAATACATATTGCTGTTGTCTACTTGAAACATTTTTTGTCGATGTATAACGATCAAATACATATTTTTTAATATCACCAACAATCAATGGTAATGGATCGGCTTTACGCATCTGAAATGCGGATAATGAAAGTAATTGCAACAATACATCAGCATAGATGGCCATCACACGATATTTTTGATCATTATTTTTTGCGCACAATTCTTTTAGATAATCATTTTTGATTTTTTCCAATAATTCACGTTCATATTCAATTATTGCTTGTTCTTCTGATTCTAAAATTATATCATTTAATTTATAAACTTCAGATACGTCTTTAGCCGTTTCATTTCTTTCCGGCATGATTGTCGACTTTGCCGATTGTGTTGAATCGTTGTTGATTTGATTTTGGTCAGTTTTTTCATCATTATTTTCGGAGAAAGCATTGTTATTTAAAGTTGGCAAATTTTCTGCATCACCTTCACCAAAATGAATTTCATATTTTCGTTTACTCGCTAACAAAAACAATTTTAAAAAACAAAATTAATATCCAATTAACTGATGGAAAAAACTGAACCCACCTAAATCTCTTTGTGTTTTTTTCGAACCAAATTTTCCTTTCAATTCATCCATTTGTTCACGTTTAGTGAGACGTATACTTTCATCTGTATTTTCAGCATCAAGTAAATTTACATAATTCGGTAACATTCTATATAGTTTAGCTGGTTTACAAACTAAACGTCCAGAATTATTAGGATCAATAGTGGCAGCAAAATAATTAAAATCATCATTAGTATTATCATTGAATGATTCAAATAAAATTGTATCTTTGGCCAATAATTTTGTACGATTTTGAAATTTTTCAAATTTAAATTCAGGATTAGGTGGTGGCTGCGATGCAGGCCAATAAACAAAATTTTCACAATTTTCCGGTTTAGATGTATCGATTGCGGTAATAAAATTTAATTTAACTTTATTTAAAGTATCCATATTTTTTTTCATTATTGATCCAGAAAAATTTTTAGCCACGAGAATTTCAGAATTGAAAATAATAAACACGCGGCCAGTGACATTCATAGAATACGGATTCGAACAAATGTATACGGAAAATAAGAAATGAGTTTATCCATTCAATCGTTGATATGATCGAAAAAATGCGCGCAAAATTACAAGTATCGCTTACATTCGTTTGTTGAATTCATTTTAGATTCGAAAAAATGCCCGATCAAAATATGGATTTATCTTGCCATATTGGCGCCTATTATACCCATCTTTTTCCTTATAGCCTATTCTATCAATGGTTATCATATTCAAATGGTAAAAAAAATGTTCAGATATTTTTTAAATATTTTAAACATTTTTTTTTCTTTTTTACAAAATAGTCGAACCAGATTATTTCGCTCGTAGAGAATTTTCATTCACCCTTAATGGTGATATTTATCTTCGATTTAATTCATTCGAATCATTAGCTGAAATGCGTAAATGTATACTGTCTCGACAACCTATCAAAATCGATATTGGAGCTGTCTATAATATGCGACCTTGTGAATCTCGTAAAATCAAATTGATGTCATTTCAGCCACAATCTCGAGAATTAGTATTCGATATCGATATGACCGACTATGATGATGTGCGTACATGTTGTAAAGGTGCAGAAATCTGTGAAAAATGTTGGATGTTCATGGTGATTGCCGCTCGTATTCTTGAAGCATATCTACGTGAAGATTTTGGCTTCAAAAATATTCTTTGGGTTTATTCCGGTCGTCGTGGTATTCATTGTTGGGTAGCTGATGAACGTGCTCGACGTTTAGGATCGGATGGTCGTGATGCAATCGCAAATTTCATAAACATTTTTGATGGTGGTCAATTCAAAGCGAAAAAAGTGGAAATCGATGGACTAAAAGGTTGTCATCCATCATTAATTCGTTCGATTCGAATTATCGATGAATATTTTGAAGAATTAATGATAAATAGACAGGATTTTCTTGCGACTAAAGAACAGATTAAGATGATAGCAAATCTTTGTCTCGATAAACCATTACGTGAAGAAATTTTAGAAACATTATTGAATCCGAATGAAACGAAATTGAAAACTTCTTTAGATCGATGGAGAATGATTTGTTCCTTGTCAATAAAATTCTATTCATCAAAGGGTCCTAATCAATTACTTAATCGTAATCAACATCGACATAAATATTTTCTGGAAGAAATCAAACTTCAACTTTGTTATCCACGTTTAGATATCAATGTGACACGTGGTCTTAATCATTTACTTAAAGTTCCATTCTCAGTGCATCCTAAAACCGGACGTATATGTGTTCCAATTGATTTTGAAAAATTGGATCAATTTGATCCATTCAAAGTACCAACCCTTCTGACTTTGATTAAAGAAATGGATGAAATTTCAACACCACAAGAATCAGAAAAATTAACGGATGGAACAATTAGCCTAGCATATCAAACATCATTAGCATCATCATTGAATTTGTTTCGAAAATTTATCCAAAATATCGAACGTAATTTGCGGCCGATAAAATTAGCCGAACAAGATGATCGGTCCACAATTGATTTTTAAATTAATTAAATTTTAAAAAAACAAATTAATAAAATTGAAAAAAACAGCCAATAATATTTTTAAGAAAATCCAATTTTTCTAAAAATTTTGCCATAAAATAACTGCATTGGTTGCCGATGTGGAAGGTGGATAATTGCATTGTTGTTGTTGTTCATCACCAACAACATAAAGCAAGATTTACTTCAATAGAATCCATTTTTATTTCATTATATTTCTAATGAATATTTTGACTATTTTTCCGAATTATAACAATGTTTCAAATCCTGAAAACAAAAAAAAACATTTATAAAATGAAATTAGCCAAATTTTTTGATGAACCAGAAAAAATATCCGAGAAAATATTCTCTAAATATCGGCCGTTAAAATCAATGAGATATTTACGGGAAATTTTCCTTACGAGCAGACAATCTCGATTTGTGGATATATGAATGACAATTATTGACTCGTCGATCAAGTTGTTTTGTGTGAGAAAATTATGATAATAATAAGTGTTTGTTAAAAGAGAAACTCGATCGTGGCAAATTGCAATTGGAACAAATATGTTTTTTTTTTAAATTGTCTCTTTTAAGCCAATATTTAATTGAAACATAATTTATTTTCATATATCTCAATGTTATTTCATCGTTGTTAACCAAAAACGTTTTTAACGATCAATGTTGTCAATAAAGTTATTTGTAAATCAAATGATTGATTGATTTTTTTTTATAAATTATGTCCATTATTATCTAAAAATTTCGACAAGTTTACTCATATATTGGTTTCCATTTCATAAATTTATTCTTCGCTTAATCTCTTGTGATCGTTTATTGTTTGTTTTCGCAAAAAAAATGCAACTATTTGATTTTATTCTAACAAAATCAAACAGAAGCTTAAAAAACAAGCTAATTTGAATTTCAAATGGATCAATGGACATGGTTTGTCTCTTATGATCAAGGTAATCGATTCGAATCATATCAACAAAAACAATAGCAAAATGTTTCATTCATCTTATCCTTTACAATCAAATTTAACATCGCCGTCTACAATTGTTTCATCAGCTACAACAACAACGACGACAACCACAACAATCAATACGTTGTCCCCGTTAACCACTGGTATTAATCATTCATTACAATCTTCATCAACATGTTCTACATTTACGACATCAACAATATCAACCATTTCTTCCATTAGCAATAATGGACATCAATCATTGTCTTATAGTCCATCATCGTCTTCATCATTATATCGAAATAATAATAAACAACATTCACAAACGCCACTATCAATATCCACTGATTCACATCATCAACATACTTTGATACCAATCACAACACAAACATCGTTGTTGTCATCATCATCCTCATCTACTACGACATCAGCAGCCATATCTCAACAACAGGCTCCAATGTCATCGATTCTGGAAAATCATCATGATGGGCAACAGGTGGTGATATCATCTCATCCTAACTCTTCTACACCATTTTCGATCAGTTCAATGATCAATATGAACAATCCAACATCATCATTAATGATGGATTATTCATCATCATCGAATGGTTTGAATATTTATCATCACAATCATAATCATGCACAGCAAAACAATGTTTCTAAAGTAAAATTAGCTTCACCATTACAGCCATCAACATCAACGACAACATTATTTATACATTCCCCTGCACAATCATCTTGTCCGTCATTAGATGTATATCATCTAGGAACAACAGTTCCGGCTACAACGGCCACGTCAATCATGGTGATAAAGGACATATTTCAAGCATGTAGAATTGGTGATCTAAATCGATTGAAAAAATTGATAAATTTGAATAATGTTAATGTTCGTGATCCATCGGGTGGTGGACGATCAACGGTTAGTTGTTAATTAATTTTGTTCTTTCAATTGATAAATTGTATTATTTTTTTTTAAATAGCCGCTACATTTTGCATCTGGTTTTGGCCGTTTGGATGTTGTTGATTTTCTCATACAACAAGGCGCAAATATTCATGCCAAAGATGATGGTGGCCTAGGTATAATCGATTCGTTTTTTTTAATGAATTTCTAATAAATTTTCCAATTTATAGTACCTTTACACAATGCCTGTAGTTTTGGCCATATTGAAGTGGTTAAATTATTATTGAAAAATGGAGCTGATCCGAATGTCAAAGATAATTGGCATTTCACACCATTGATGGAAGCTGCCATCAAAGGTAAACTCGAAGTTTGTCTTTATCTATTACAAAAAGGAGCCGATGCCCGTTTAACGAATTCAGAGGGGAAAAATGCGTTGGAATTAGCCTCACCATTAGTCAAACCCGTATTAACAGGTGATTTTCGTAAACATGAACTTCTTGAAGCTGCCCGTAATGGTTATGAAGAAAAAGTATTATCATTATTGACACCTTTAAATGTTAATTGTCATGCATCTGATGGACGACGTTCAACACCGCTTCATTTGGCTGCCGGATATAACCGTCTAAAAATTGTTCAAATTTTACTTAAAAGTGGTGGTAATGTTCATGCTAAAGATAAAGGTGGTCTAGTACCGTTACATAATGCTTGTAGTTATGGACATTTTGAAGTCTGTGAACTACTAATCAAGCATGGTGCAGAAGTGAATGCATCGGATCATTGGCAATTTACACCGTTACATGAAGCTGCCGCCAAAATGCGAATTGAAGTTTGTTCTTTATTGTTAGCCCATGGTGCCGATCCTACATTGGTCAATTGTCATAATAAATCTGTGTTGGACATTTGTCCTACACCAGATCTTCAGGACCATATTATGAAAGAATATCGAGGTCATCAATTTTTGGATGCAATTATAAGTGCTACTGATATTTCAAAATTGAAAAAATTTATCAATGCTGAAACTATTCAATTTAAACATCCTTTCACTGGCAATACAGCATTACATATAGCCGTATCGCTCAATTGTTCAATCACTAATCCACAAATGACACCAAAACTTCGCAAACAAATTATCGATCTACTCATACGTAAATCACCCGGAATGGTTAATGAAAAAAATGGACAATTTTTAACTCCATTGCATTTGGCTTCAGATCGTGGCCATACTGATCTAATGGAAGTGTTATTGAAACATGGTGCCAAAATTAATGCTGTCGATTCATTAGGACAAACAGCTTTACATCGTGCTTCGCGAAATGGACAGCTTAGTTCGGTACAGACATTACTATCATATGGAGCTGATTTAATGTTGGTCAATATACATGGTTTAACTGCTGAACAAATGGCCGCTACTGAACAGGTACAGAAATTGATCGCTTCACATAGGTTGACATCTCGTGGCAACCCTGAACATCAACTACTTGAAGCAGCGCGACAAGGAGAATTAGATTTAGTGCGAACAATACTTTCAAAATATCCGCATTTGGTTAATTGTCGTGATATTGATGGTCGACAATCAACTCCGTTACATTTTGCTGCAGGTTATAATCGAATTGATGTTGTTGAATATCTTCTTGAACATGGAGCCAATGTTCGAGCCAAAGATAAAGGTGGTCTTGTACCATTGCATAATGCATGTAGTTATGGACACTTTGAAGTTGCTGAATTATTACTGAAAAAAGGTGCCAATGTTAATGCTACCGATTTATGGAAATATACAGCCCTACATGAAGCTGCATCGAAAGGAAAGATTGACATTGTCAAATTATTATTGAGACATGGCGCCGATGTAACAAAGAAAAATCGTGATGGCGACACTCCATTAGATTTAGTCAAGCCGGATGATGTAGAAATTTCCGATCTCTTATTAGGCAATGTTGCCATTTTAGATGCAGCTAAAAAAGGTGAATTAGGACGATTGATGCGATTAGTTTCGGCTGAAAATGTAAACTGTCGTGATAGTCAAGGTAGAAATTCAACACCATTACATTTAGCCGCTGGTTATAATAATTTTGAAGTCACCGAATTTCTATTGGATAAAGGTGCCGATGTGAATGCGCCTGATAAAGGTGGATTAATTCCATTACATAATGCAGCAAGCTATGGTCATTTAGATATCGCTGCTTTATTGATCAAACATGATACTAACGTTAATGCTACTGATAGATGGGGATTTACACCATTACATGAAGCAGCACAAAAAGGTCGTACGCAACTTTGTGCACTTTTATTGGCTCACGGTGCTGATCCTACGATGAAGAATTATGAGGGTCAAACAGCGTTAGATCTAGCATCAGCAGAAGATGTCAAATGTTTATTAATGGATGCTCAACTCGAACCACCAATGTATTCAACATCATCGGGAATTGCTACAGCCACTTCTTCTAGTAATACAATAACTTCGACAACGAATCAAATTTCAACGACATCTCAACCATCATCTGAGCAACAGATAACAACAGGAACAATCATAAGTACTACCGATCAGAACCAATCCATTGCGAATCATCAATCACAAACAGAATCTTCTTCGTCGACAATTCAGCAACCAGATTTAATGCAACAATTAATTCGACAGATTATGATAATTGTTGGCAATAATCCAAATGTGATCAATTCTTCTGGTGATACTGTGACCAGTACTATTAACGACCCCCTTTCTTCGCTATCTATTCAATCAAACGAATCATTTATAGATGGGTCATTACAATTATTACAGTCTTCAATATCAGCTGAATCATCATCAAAACAAACAATTCAATTGAATAATGAATCCGTCCCATCATCACTTGCGTTGCTTCTTTCGCAACGAAATGCCGATAATGTGAATGGAAATCGGTGTCCTGAAAATGTTCTTGCAAACAATAATACTGATAATGATAAAACTATTGATTATAAATCGATTATCGATGATACTTCTGCCGATAATATATCGAAAATAAATCCACAACCTGGTGATGGTTCATCTGATGTCACTCAAACGATTCAAACAAATTCATCACAATCAATTAACCAACATTCAACTCATTCAACGATTTTAGCTAATAACAGCGATAACGTTTCTGTTTCAAATAATAATGGCAACAATAATAATAAGCTAACAAATTATTTGCCGGTTTCAAACATACCATCTAGTGTAACTGTGCCAATGTTTTTATCAACATTGGGTTTAGATTTTATAACTCCAATATTGATGCGTGAACATATTACGATGGATATTTTAGCTGAAATGGGTCATGAAGAATTGAAAGCAATCGGTGTATCTGCTTATGGCAATCGACATCGTATATTGAAAGGTATCGAAAAATTATTGATTTCATCATCAACATTATACGATACGATCGATGGTTCCGGATTGGTTGTACGTGCCAATAATCAACTAGAACCATTGAAACAAGCATTAAATGGCAATCAATTTTTAGGAACTACCATTACAAATGCTAATGCTATAACTGTGATGACATCAACTGGAGCTGTTGTACCATTACCATCAGCACCATCATTCGCTACTACAAATAATAGTTTTCAATCATTTTTGAGTAGTAAAAGTTCAGGTTCATTATCATTATCTTCCACACCGGGAATATCAATGATTCATACGACAACATTTTTGATTCAATTATCATCGGATGATCGTGAATATCGTGCCGTTGAAGATGAAATGCAATCAACTATTCGAGAACATAAAGATGGTGGTCAAGCTGGGGGTGTATTTACTCGTTATCGAATTATTCGTATACAGAAAATGATCAATCTTAAATTATGGCAACGGTATCTTCATCGTCGTCAAGAAATTCTTGAAGAAAATCACGGATTTGCCAATGAAAGAATGCTGTTCCATGGATCTCCATTCATTAATTCTATAGTACAAAAAGGATTCGATGAACGTCATGCCTACATTGGGGGAATGTTTGGTGCTGGAATTTATTTTGCTGAAAATAGTTCTAAATCTAATCAATATGTTTACGGTATTTGTGGTGGCAGTGGATGCCCAATGCACAAAGATCGTTCCTGTTATCAATGTAAACGGCAGATGCTATTGTGCCGTACAGCATTAGGAAAATCATTTTTTCAATTCAGTGCATTGAAAATGGCACATGCACCGCCTGGACATCATTCAATTATCGGTATGTTTACAATTTCAATTATAAGATTTAAAATTTCAGCTTTTCATTTAAATTTTCATTATCATGAATATTTTAGGACGTCCAAGTGGCGGTGGTCTATCATTTCCAGAATATGTCATTTATCGTGGCGAACAAGCATATCCAGGTAACAATGATTTGAAGTTTTTTCTCAATAATTCTAGTAACTTTTCCCCTTCATATTTGATAGAATACATCATCACTTATCAGATCATAAAACCGGGATCATCTTCAAGCACATCTGACTGAAATTATAATTTTATCAATGACATTGTTCTTCAATAGGTTCTTCAACAAACCTATTTTTAAATGGAATTAAACAGGATTTTATTATGCAAAATTTATTGAATTATTTTATTATTAATCGACATTGTTATAAACAAGGGGATATTTTACTGTCACCAACAGTTCTTTTTCTTTGATCTTTCCTTGACCAGATTTGTTAAATCCAATAAAACGATATAATGGAAGAATTGTGATCATCACCATAAAAAACAACGTTTTTCTGGATTCATTGGCGATCCAATCGAACAATTGAAACTTTCTGCAAATTTATCAAAGTTTTGAAAACATACATTGACACGAGATTCTGATGGTGAATGTGGATCTATGTTTAACAATTTAAGCAATCGATCTCGTGTAAGTGTCCTACAATATAACTATTTTTCACAAGAATGGTTGTATTACTATTTTGGAAGAAAATATTTTATTTTTACCTGAGCTAATGATAGAAAAAATATTTGATCAATTGTGATTTTTTTAGCAACTAATCGTGGCAATAATTCAGGTTGCTTTCCAAGGTTTTGAATACGTTTCAATTCAGCTTGATATATCATGTATGCAAGCCGCAAACCACCATTATCTGCAATATCTTCATTTAATGTTGAAATATTTCCAAAAAGACCATATGAATGTTCACTGTAATTCCGATATTGTTCAATAAAACATTGTGAACTATTATTAAAATTCATCCTAGTTTTTTCTCCTCCCTTACTTGGAATATCATACTCTTGGAAACAATGTGTAATTTCATGACCAATTACATACCCCATTTTTCCGTAATTAACATAAAACGGCAGTTCTGCATCAAATAATGGCGATCTTATAAATGTTGGTTTTATTTCTATTAATAGAGAAAATTCGTTAAATTTTATTTATTTCGAAAATAAATAAGGTCTTACCGATATGGTTTGTCAAAGGACTATAAAAAGCATTTATCATGAATGGTGAAGAAGTATAAAGTCTAAAAAATTTGAAATGATCTTTTATTAAACAAAATAGATTCGCTTATAATCATATTTTCTTACTCTTCAATATTGATATCATCCTTTTTCATAAATCGAATCTTCAGATATTTATAGTAGCTTAACAGTTTAGCATATGATTCACAATAATTATCGGCAATCAATTGATTAATCGAACCATAAACACCATAATACTTATCAAGATATTCATCAACAATAAACAACTCAGGCAAACCGACGACATCAATGATAGTAC
>ERZ500997.539-NODE-539-length-10759-cov-7.456745_pt1 | contig 10759 bp, 8 predicted proteins | sample MGYA00248826_ERZ500997 | MGnify/ENA primary metagenome ERZ500997 (study PRJEB25958, sample SAMN03398524) | human skin metagenome | study: EMG produced TPA metagenomics assembly of the Human Skin Microbiome Metagenome (human skin metagenome) data set.
TAAATAGAAATGGCATAATAATATTGTTTTTGTGAAAAACAATCATCATCATTATGTTCATAAATCAACATATGATTTAAGCGAAAGCAATTTTAATATATTCCGTTTTTTTTTCTGTTGTCCATTGTGATTATCTCTGTTTTATTTTTTCTAAAATATAAATACAATGACATCACACTGTTTAGTCAAATGTAGAAAATTTCAATCGAATTTCGGAATTCTTTTTTATTTTACAAACGAATTTTTGACATTGAAATTGAACAATTTTTCAAAAACAAAAAAAAATTGTTTGAAAAAAAGCCGAATACATAATTGAAAATATGCATTGCTAATTAAAATTAATCTCCGCTTTGATTATTATTATTATTATTCTTTAAAATTTCTCCTGCTGCTAATGATGATGATGATGCTGATATTGTTGTTGTTGATGGTGATTCTATAGTGTTACTTGTCGAAGATTGATTACCTGCCATCGTTGATTTCATTGTTGTTATCGATGTTGATGTGGATGATGATGATGATGATGGTAATAAATTATGTTGATGCATCAAGGCCGAACCTTTTAATTCAACTCTAAATGCAAATTGTAGAAAAAATTGTTTCGATTCACGATTCCATAATGTCCAAAATTTTCCTTCAGCTTTATCCACTTCTCTTGATGGTATTTTAAAACCAATTGTTTCATATGGTTCAGCAGCAAATAATAAATATTGCCAATGACGATCTGGTGGTTCGATTTTCTGTTCATATGCCGACATAAATCGATGTCTTGGTGTTATATTTTCAGAAATTTCAGGATAATCAATCTAAATCGAATGGAAAATTTCAATAAAAAAATTTAATCATTTAAATTCCTTTTTTTTACCTGAAACAAAAGCGATTGTTGTTGATTTTCTGGATCAAATTGTTTGGTCACACGATAACCTGGACGACCAATTTTGACAAATTTTCGAATGTCAATTCGAGATTTAGAAAACATCGGTTGAGGTGCATCTTTTGCATCTTTAGCCGCACGTCTTGCCAGATTTGATTGATGTTTTTTACCCTGTGTATGGGCCAGATATGAACCTTCATTGTTATGTAATGTAAGACAAAGTTTGCATTCATATGAACCAAGATGATTTTTCATAAAATATGGATCTTTAGCCAAATCGATTGTTTCAAGAGCCAATTGTCGAAGACGTTCACGACGATCACGATTTGTTTCGGCCCATGATGCAACACCACCACCTCCTGTTTTAGCACCTGGTCGATGTTGAAAATCCATTTTTATAAATTTTTTGTTGAAAATTCAAATCAAATTTTCAAAAAAAATAAACCGTGAGCCAAAATCGGCAAAACATCACACATGTTTTGTCCGGTCACAAATACTGTTACCGATTTTAGAGATCGGTTGACGTGTCTTCGATAATCTTTTCTTCTTTTTTTTGGTTTTTCCCATTTTTAATCCAAATTTTAAAAAAAATAAATTATGAAAACAATTTAATCCGATTATTTTCCAAAATTCCATCAACGAATGAAATAGAAAAAAACATCCATGTAATTCGGAATTAATTGTGATCAAGAATATTAAATCAAAAAAAAAAAAAAACTAAATGACAAATTTTTTCAAAGAATCAAGAAAATTGATTCAATTATTTTCCATTATCAAATAACGATTTGTGCAAAAACAAAATGTACGCCATTTTGTCTTTTTCTATCTGATCTCTACTGCCAAATCAGTGTGTTTTATATCTTGAATCGAATCTAAATAAAAAAAATTCATTATAGACAAAATTGTCAACTGATTCAATACACATAATGTTGCCAAATCATTGTATGATCATCAAGTTATTCCATCATATTTTGTCCATCATCATATTCATCATCGTAATTAATCATTCATCATTAATCAAAGCCGAAAATTATAATTCCGAATTGAATGCAGAAAATCTGGGCACTGCATTTGAATTCAAAATACACATCGATGCCGGTAAAGAAGATTGTTTCTATCAATATATTGAACAAGGATCATCATTGTACATTGCTTTCCAGGTAATTATAATTAATTTTTGTCTACACTTGTATTGATTCATCATATTTTTTTTGTTTTCGTTGAAAAACAAAACAAACAATAACAGGTAATGAGAGGTGGTGATAATATGGCTGGTTTCTATGTAAATGGACCGAAAGGTGAAACAATTATGCCATATCAATGGAAACAACATGCCGAAATTGATGATAGTACTGTTCCACAATCTGGTAATTATTAGGCGGCGGTCCCACTTGTATAAACTAACAAACAGACTAAACCGAAAAATGCACTGTGGAAGTAGAAAACGGGAAAAGTTTGCGATTTGACAAACTTTCGAGTTTAACATATCAAGCAAGCATGATCCGGCAAACTAGTTTTTTTAGTTTATACAAGTGGGACCGCCGCCTTATTATTAAATTTTCTTCCATGATCTATAGGTATTTTTATTGAATAGAAATTATTATTATTTTTGATTAAAAGGAACAGAAAATATTTATTTACATAAAAGTTATTTACATAAAAACAAATGTTATCGATACGAAAATATTGAATAAATTTCATCAATGTTTCCACCATTGGAACATGTTTTGTTTGATCAAAAAACAACTAATTGAAAAACCAAGAATTTTATTATTATCGTTATCACCATCGCCATCGTTATTGAATATTTTTATTATTAGTTTTTTTCTGGTTTCTCGATTGATAATCAAAAAGCCAAGAAGAAGAATCGTAAAAGAAGTGGAAATTCTGTTTGCGATTCTGGATCTGATCAAAACAACAACAAGAACAAAACAGAAATGAGTTAATCTTGATTGATTTGATTTGATTTTATGAATTTCCTTTGGACTGGGATTCCATTTTGATCAGTTCATTTCACTCTTTTCGTAGAAAAAAAGAAGAAGAATGAAGCTTCACCTTTTAGCTTAAAAGCATTGAACATTTGTCATTTATGATTTCATTGGGAATGGAATTCATTTCAGGAAATGATGATGATGATGATATGAATCAATGAACAGAATAATTTCCTTAATCACCCAAAGGAATTGAGAAAAAAATCAAGAAAAAAGTATCAAGAAAGATCCGATTTTTTTTTGATAATTCCCGGTATGATTCAATCATCGGGTGGCACATAACGGTAATTGAATTTCTTTATATAGATTTTCTGTAGTTGTTGTTGTTCCAATTGAAACAGAAGAAAAATTCCCGAGAAATCAGAGAAATGTTTCGGAAATCAAACAGTGATAAAGAAAAACCAATTTGATGGCATTAATATTGTCATCATCATCATCATCATCATAAAATGACATTGCTAATAAACATTATGATGTTGTTATTATGATGTTTGATGGATAAAAAACATCAAACATTGATTGATATCTTTTGACTTTCTTTCTCTCTTTGATGATTGTCATTTGTCGTTTGTCGGCATCCAGTTTATCAGTTCATTTGAAATTGATTGCGGCGTTTGTTTTTTTGATCAAAGCCGCAAATCTAATGCTCAATTTGTCTTTGTGTAAGCGGCAATCTTTTTTGTTTCTTTTTGTTTCTTTTTTTGGTTTGTTTTTTTCTTTGGTTTTCTCAGGCAATTTTTATCTTAAAAAAGAGGGAACTGATCAAAATATTTTCCTTAGAAAAGAGAAAAAAAACGGGAAAATATCAATCAAAACAAATGTCAAAACACAAAAAAAAAGAGAAAATGTTTTTCAATTCAAAAAACAAAAAACATCTTTTTTTTCTGTTGAAATTTAAATATTTTTCAATTTGTTCTGGTTGTTGTTGTTTTTTTGGTTTATCGATTATCCAATCAATAATCGATCAATCAATCAAATTAGCAAAAAAAACACGTGCGCACGCGTGCAAAAGCATCCAAAAATGAAAAACGCGAAAGTCTTTACTGACAACAATCAAAAACAGACCAACTAACCTAACCTAAAATGTTGATTTGCGCACAATTTTTTTCTGATTACATTACTTACTTTATGGATTTTTTTCATTTTCATCATTTCATATCCATCCATTCTAACCATGATGTAATTTGAAGAAGAAAAAGAAACTGAAAAACAATCCAAAAAAAAGCAAAAGAAGATTATTTTTTTTTGTTTGGTTGCAACATTTGAATCATCATTACATAATCAACATCAACTTTTGGTGTGTGTGTGTTTTATTTTGTCGAATTGAATCAGCCGAATATATTTTTCACCTAGCCATCTCGTGTTCAGGTAATAATTTTGTTGAAAATTTAGTTCAAAAATTTATGAAATTTGAGAATTAAAAAAAAAAAGTTTCAGGATTCCCCTTTCCCAGAAAATTTCTCTGAATAGATCTAATTTCATGTTGTTTTGTGTAAAAACAACGAAAAACACAAAAATCAATTTTAACCCACAGTTCATTGAAATTTGGCATCCTATTTCGACACATTTTGGCTTGAATTCCATCAAAACATCACTTTTTTTCAATCTCTTTGTTGTTGTTGTTGGATCGATAAATTTCTATTCAACGGATTCCATTAGAGATAATATTTTTTAAAAAACTGAAAGAAAGAAAGTGTGAAAAAGGCAAACATTGTCTGACTGACTGAACACTGAAACAATCAATCATTGAATGCAATGTAATGTGATGTTTCTTTCTTCTTTTGGCAAAAATTATTCATTCAAAAATGATTTATTAATTAATTTAAAAGAAGTGATCAGAAAAAAAAGATTAATTACAAATCAATGAATGAAATGAATGTGTTGGAAATTTTCTCTGGAAATCTCGATTTTCACTACACAAAACGATCAGTTCAGATTGATGGTTGTCATCGTTAATTTCTGGAATTTTTTTTCTAAAGAAATTTTCCGGAAAGCAAAATTGAACAAATTCTTCGCGATTGTATACAATTCTTGTGAAAAATAAAATTAGATTTCTTTCTTTCTTTTCTTTCTTTCCAAAGAAAATCTTATCGGAAATTCTATAGAATTTTTCTTTACTGGTTTGGATTCTATGCAAGTCAGACGAAGAAATATAAACTGATTACGTAACTGGTAACGTCCAACTCTGTCTTTAAATGTTTGTTTATTTTCTTTTTGGCTTCGTTTTTGTGTTGTGTCTGGTTTATTATCAATCAAACCAAAACCAAAACCAAACCAAGAAAAAAAAATTAATTAAGAAAATTTTTTGGAGAAAATTTCCCGAAACGAAAATATATTTGAGAAATTGACAGCAATAACATTTCAGAAACTTTATTGGAAATATTTTTTTCGGAATTTTCTCTTATCGTCTAACAAAAACGAAAAAACTTTTTTAAAAAAAACGAAAAAAATAGACTTTTGATTGATTAATCTTTTTTGGTCGACTAAAAAGAAATGAACATCTTAAAGTAATGCGCATGCTCATTTCATTTTGCTATTTTCAAAAAAAAAACCGAAAAAATGAAATTAAATTTTTTTTTCAAATTCTTTTCCCTGGATGTTTTCAAAAGTCAAGAGTTTTTTTCATTCATTCAATTCATCTACATTGTCTTCGATTTTGTCTATAGATTCTTCGTGTTTCGTGGTTTTCTTTATCTATTTTTTCTTGTATGTAGGGAGTGAGTGAGAGAGAATTTAATTTAAAAAAATTTCATTTTTTTCTGGTTTTCGGGTGTTAAAAATTCCTGGTTTTTTTTATTGTAAAATTTTTGGTGTTCTTTTCCATTTTCCCACCCACCCTGCGGCCATGATGAGAAATCAATTTTTTCAATTCCATTTTCGGGAAATTTCCTGTTTTTGTTTTTCTCTTTTCACTTTCTCTGATGTTGATGCTGCTGTTATAATTAGATTTTTTTGTTGCCAAAATTCAATTCTCGATTTGTAAAATTGAATTGAATTTTTCAAATTGAAATTTTCGATTTTCATTTTTGTTTTTGCAATTTTTGGAATCAAATGAAATGGAAATGAACACACAAACACACCTTTGGACATCAGTTTAATTTTTTTTTTTGATGATTGACAGATCAATCAATCAATCAATCAATAATTTATAGTTTGTTTCGACCTGTCAATAACCAATCAATTGTGTGACGCCTTTTTTTTTGTTTCATTTTAACCAGTGAAAAACATCAAGGGGCGTAAAAATAGGAGTGGCAATAGGAGGTTCCAGCAAATTATCATCACCATATTGGTCATTTTGATTCAAACATCAACGACGAAGACGATTCAAACGAACCATTATCCATAGAAGATATGTCGGCATTATCATCAACATCGATAATGGCGGCAAGATCAAAGATTCGGATGTTGGTCGATAACGATAACGACGATAATTTCAATGATGATGATGATGACCATAATAATAATAATAACAACCAAAATGATAATTCAAAGAAGAAGATGAAGATTATCAAGAATGAAGAAAATATTATGATAGCAGCAACACCACAAATAGTAGTGGTAGAATCTAAAGAACAATACCACAATAAAGATAAAAAGATAGAAGCATTAATCGATGAACCAAAAGAATCGTTATCAATGAATTCTTCATTATCACCAATGTCATCATCATTGTTGTCGGCTTATTCATCTTTGATCTTGACAGCTAGTCAAGCTTCTGCTATTGATGGTGTTGATGATCAAAATGATTATGATGATGAGAGTAAAGATCAAAGAAATAAATGCCGACAATATTTTATTCATGAAGATCACCGAAAACAACAACAACAACAAGATCAAAGTAAAAATATTAAACAACGACAACAACAACAACAGAAACCATTTTCTTCATTGATCAATGAATCTTGTTGTAATTGTAAATATAACGATAATAAAGGCGTTGATGAAAATAAAAATGGTCGTGGCCATTTATCGTTGAACGATAATAACGATAATAATGGTAATGGTAATGATGATGATAATATCAATGATCAATCATCAATGATAATTGCTGTTGTTGTTGTTGATAGTGAACTAAATCAAGTTGTCGATCATCATCATCATCATCATCAGGATTACCACGATGATGATGATGATGATGATGAAAATGTTCATTTACTTCAACGAAAACAACAATCATTCGATTTACAGCAACAAAACAGACAACAACAACAACAACCATTATCAACTGTGAATAGTGAAAATAATTCTGAACAAAAAATCAAAACGGCTTCATCAATTTTCATTGATCATCATCATCATTATCAAAATGGACAATTTAACACGTTAGATTCTTGTCGGAATCAAAATTTTGTTAATTGTTCCGGTTTAACAACAACAACAACAACAAGAAAAACATTACGTGACAATAATAATCATCATCATCGTAATCGTCGTTATCGTCGTAGACGATGTAAAAAACATTTTCAAAAAACAACTAAAACAATAACCAAATGGAAAAATGATAATAAATTTTGGTTAAAATTCTGGTCATATCAACAACAACAACAACAATTTCAGCCAAAACAACAACAACAAATATCAATAATCAATAATTATCGTCAATATTCATATTGTTATTATCATTATAATACATTTTTTTATTATCCATTTCGATTAACAACAACAACAACAACAACGGATTTACAACCAAATATCGATTGTATCGATGATGAGGATATTGACAATTTTTCACCATCATCATCATCATCATTAACATCGTTAATATCATCTGAATCATTAAATAATCAAATTGTTGTTCAAAAAACAAAACAAACTTATCCACAATGTTTATATCAGAAATTAAATTCATTTACATTTGATTCTGTTCAACAACAACAACAACAACAACAATCGAAGCGAACTAAAACGGAATCCGATAATATTTTAATCGATACAATCGATAATTTGTCGATGAATCAACAACAACAACAAAAATTCATCAACGAAAATAACAACGAATCATCGATTGTAAATTTAAATCGTTCATCACCATCACTATCGATACAATCACCATCAACATCAACAACAACAACAATTTGTTTATCAACAATCATGGAAATATTACCATTAATATTATTATTAACAATGGGTGTTATTATATCGACAACATGTGCTAAATATCGTTTTAAACAATCGATACAATCGATACCAACATCATCATCATCATTATCATCAATACATCAGGATTATCTGTTACAAGCAAATAATTCTTCATCGACAGCAGCAACTACCTCTTCATTATCTGATCAATTAAATGATGATAATGATGATAACGATGAATATTTAAATCGTATGATGAATGATGAAGAATCACCATCATTATCTGTATTATCATCGGAACAACAACAACAACGTCCATTACAATATTCAATGCAATTTCAACAACAACAATCAAAATTATCAACGAAATTATCAAATTCAGCTCAACAACAACAACAACAGCAATTATTTGCACAACTTGCGCATCAATATTCTGCAATGCATTTACAATGGTTATCAAATTCATCTGTTACATGTAATGATGGTACACGTGCTGGTTATTATATCCGACAATCACCAAATGGTTCAAAACGTTGGTTAATTTTTCTAGAAGGTGGTTGGTATTGTATGAGTAAACAAGCATGTGATCAACGTTGGTATAAAATGCGTGATTTTATGACATCATTTCGTTGGAGTCAATATAAAACTGGTATGGATTTTTTTCCCATTGTTTTTTGTTGTTTTTGATTGAAAATTAATTAACCCTTGATTTATAGTTAGCGGAATATTATCATCATCACCGACAATAAATCCATATTGGTGGAATGCCAATCATGTTTTCATACCATATTGTTCATCGGATATTTGGAGCGGTGATCAACCGGCTAATCATCAATCATCACAAATGACAATGTCATTTTTAGGTTCACGTATTATTGATGAAGTTATTGGTGAATTAATTCGTTCACCAAAATATCAATTTTTACATGCAAAATTTGTATTATTAGCTGGATCATCAGCCGGTGCTGCTGGTGTTATGATTAATTTGGATCGTGTTGCAAAACAGATTGCCGATTCTGGTTCGATGGCTGATGTACGTGGTTTGGCTGATTCTGGTTGGATTATGGATATGGATGATCAACAGCAAAGTTCATCCAAATTATCATCATCATCGACAGCACCATGTACCGATGGTTTTTGTCCACCAACCGAAACAATTCGTGGTGCATATAGGTATTTATTTTAATCATTTATGAAACCGGTTGCGCCATCTATTTGATATTAATGTTAACTTTTTTTAAATTTTTTTTTTCAAAAATCAGATTATGGAATAGTCGTGTACCAGAATCATGTGCCAAACAATATCCACAAGAACCATGGCGTTGTTTTTTTGGTTATCGTCTTTATCCAACATTATCAACACCATTATTTATTGTACAATTTCAATATGATGAATTTCAATTATATATGGATGGTATTGTTACTGGTGGTGGTGGTGGTGTTGGTCAAGGTGGTCATGGATTTGGTAATGGTGGTCTAATAAATGATCAAGAACGTATTCATTATATCCGATCATTATCGGAACAAATGATAAAAACATTAACAAATGTTAGTGCTTGTTTTATACCATCATGTATGGCACATATATTATTAACCAAATTGGATTGGTATAAAGTATCAATCGATCAGGTAACATTACCTGAAGCATTAAATTGTTGGGAACAAATACCGGTGAATTATAATCAATATTATTATCATAATCATCATCATCAATATGGTCATCATCATAACCATCATCATCATCATCAACATCAACATTATCATCCACATCAGCAACGGGAAAATTATCCAATCAATCATCGATCAATATTTAATACAAAATTATCAAGATTTCCATCAGCAAAATTATCTGGATCAGGGTTATCTGATCAATATTTTGGATCAACAATGGATTCAAAAACATCCGATCCACAACAACAACAACAACAAAATGAATTATTACAATTTTATTCACCATCATTATCTGGATCAACCGGTGGTTTATCAGTAAATAATAATAATTTTCTTAATTATTTAACATTGAAAAATCTGAAAAATCAATCACTGGATGGTTATTATTCAAATCAACGAATCGATTCGATTCAGATTCCAATTCAAGATAAGGAAGGTGGTTCAAAATTTTTAAAACCCTCATCATCATCATCAACGATGACTATTTCTACCTTGTTAGATAGTAATAATAATCAAATTAATAGCCGAACATCAGCAGATTCATCGATGGTTAATCATAATCATCATCAACAAAATCAAAAAAATAAACGTAAAAAACGTAAACGTCGTAAAGGTCATCATCATCATCGAAAAATATCAACAACAACATCGACTACGACTATTTCAACATTAATCGATTCAATGATACAAAATGATGATAATAGATATTATCACCAGGAAGAATCATCAAAATCCTTATTACATACTTATTATCAACCACAATTATCATCAACAAATCGAAATTCTTACTGGAATCCATCGTTTTATCCGCAACAACAACATCATGAACTACGGATATGTCATTATCGTTTGATTGATAAACATCAATATCCTGAACGTAATCATGAATGTCCACGTTTACAATTTAATCATAATCAACCATCGACGACATCTTCAAATACCAATGATAATCGTGATTATCATCGACATAAATCTTATCATTCAATAATGGAATAATAATTTTAAAAAACAAAACAAAAAAAAAATGAAGAATATTCTTGTTTTTTGTAATTTTTCTTATGATTCTGTTTTTTTTTCTTTTTTTTCTCGTCTGTTTTTCATTTGATTTTTTTTTCTTCGTTTTTGATTTTTATAAATTATAATT
>ERZ500997.540-NODE-540-length-10759-cov-5.361080_pt1 | contig 10759 bp, 7 predicted proteins | sample MGYA00248826_ERZ500997 | MGnify/ENA primary metagenome ERZ500997 (study PRJEB25958, sample SAMN03398524) | human skin metagenome | study: EMG produced TPA metagenomics assembly of the Human Skin Microbiome Metagenome (human skin metagenome) data set.
CAAAATTGTCCAAAATTATTATATCTGGATGAATATACGTTTGGTAATCAAAGTGAACAATTATATTCAGTACAAAATATCTATCTAAATACAACAAATTTAAGTGATCAAATACGATTGAAACGAAAAACATTTAAAGCATTAAGTTTGTTAAAAAATCTAAATGTTTTAGAATTTCAATCACATTCAATACGAACATTACCATTCAAAGCATTCAATAAATTTACTAATGTACGAATCATACGATTCTATAATCCAGAAAAACGTGGCCAATTACGACGAATCAATTCGAAAGTATTTTATCGTGCAACAAATTTACAAGAAATTGATTTGAAAAATAATCAAATCAATCATATTAGTTCGTATGCATTTCAATTTCAACGACAATCAAGACATGAATTACGAATTTATCTAAGTGGAAATGAATTACATTCGAATAGTTTTGAACCGAATGCATTCGATGGTGGTAATGGTCGTAAGATTATATTATATCTTGGTGATTATGGTTATTGTAATTTAATGTTACAAACATTAAAACAAAATGTATTTGAAACATTTTTACAAGAAAATAATGAAAATATTATCGATATGTATGGATGTCCATTGATTTGTGATCAACAAATGAATTGGTTTCTTACCGGTAATGGTTTGATTAGATATCGTAATCAGATACGAAATTTTATCTGCTATAATAAAACTGATTTAATCGATACAGATCGTTATGAATATTATCATGTTCATCAATGATGAATATTAAATGTTTTATCTTCTTCTTTTTAGTAATTTTGATTTATTTCAATAGAAAAGAATAGGAAGTAGAATTTTTCATTTTGAAAAAAATTAAAATTCAAAAAAAATCAACATTTGACTATATCAACACGATCCAACTGTTTGTGTAGTTTTAGACCCGAAAAAAAACATTTCAATTTTCATCGTGAATTTTTTTCTTCATATGGAATTTAATTAAATTCAAATAGAATGAATATCGATAAATTTTATCGTTTTGTTGGTAATACTTTGAAAAGTATATTTAAGAAAACAGTTGAAAAACCTATTAAAAATTTTAATGTTGAAAATCGTGCACATCGAAAAATTGAACAACCAAAAAAGGCACCATGGCATCCAACTACACAGAAAATGATTAATGATTTAAAAAAAGGTTTTTATTGAATTGATTTGATAATTATTTGATGATAATTGATTTGATCAATTTATTACAGATGATAGTATATTCAAACAAATGGATGCAAAAAATGAAAATCTTGTCGATCGATTAAAAACAGTTAAAGTAGATTCATATGATCGAAATCCTGAACCTGGTGGTGTATTTGGTGATAATGAAGAAGAACAAATAAAACGTAAACAACGATTACCACAGGATAGATTTGGTGCACCATTACCATTCGTATTTTATAAACCAGAACAAATGCCTGTTGGTAAAATTACCGTATTAGATATTGTCGATATAATACTTAGTCATAAAGAAGATAATTGTACAGTGGAAGAGATTGCAGCCAAATATCAATTATCTGAAGAGGATACGAAAAATATTATCGATTTTGTTGATGTATTTCGAGCTGTGAATAGAGATCAACAGGAAATACCATTATTTCAAAAACGTGATGCACAGATTGAAGAAATTGAATCGGGATTCAAATCAAAAAAATCATCGAAGAAAAAAATCGAAGAAATTGTTGATTGAAAAAAATTATGATCAATTTTTATTTTTTAATTGATCATTATTTGTTTATAGATGAAATTCTAGTTAATTTTTTTCAAATTAAATTTTAAAATTTACGAAAAAAAAATTGAAAATTTTCAATTTTTGAAACGATACAATCGATTGTTTATGATTGTCGATGATCGATGGCCGCGACCAATGTTTGGTCTTCTTTTCACTGTCTTTCTCTGTTTGTGTGTGTGTGTGTGTTTTTGTGCGTTCGATTCGCGTGCTAAATAAATTTTCAAAACAATTTTCAATTTAATTAAAAATTTGTTGTTTAAAGTGATTTTCATTTCTATTTTGGTGAGAAAAAAAAAATGTTTAAAACATTTGATTTCTGATTTTGCTAAGCAAAAACATTGATCATCATGTCATTTTCTAACAACAGCAACAATACCGGCATCGGTAATGTTGAACATCATGATCATTTTACAATGGAACGTGAATTACAAAATCTAAGCCTACAGAATTCTATGCAAAAAGAATTTATCGATAAAATTAAACAACAATTACAGGAAACTGAAACAGAATTACAAAAATCACGTCATGAATATTATGAAATTCTTCAGGGTAAGTTTTTCTTATTAGAACCGATTCATCAATTTTGTTTATTTGAAAAAATTTTGACATCCATTTTATTAAAAGGTCGTGATAATATTAAAAAAGAATATGATAATGTTGTCGGTGAAGTACAAAAATTAAGAGATGAAAAGATTGAAATGTTTGAATTGTTACAACAAAAAAACACCGAAATATCAAACCTAAAAGAAACGATACAATTATCATCACAACGTTCGACAAATGATGGTTCAACAACATTGGAACAATCAATGAATACATCATTGAATGAAATACGATTACGTTTTATGGATAATCGTTTTAAAGAGGAAAAAAATCTTTATCAAAATCAATTGAAATTATTAAACGATGAATTGGAAAACAAAACACAAGAATTATTAAATGTTCGCAAAGAAAACAATGAAAAATTATTGATGGCCAATCTAAAGATCGAAGATCAAGCTGATGAAATAGCCATTCTGAAATTGGAAATAAATCGATTGAAAAAATTAAACGAATCAAAAGATGGTAAAAATGAAGAATTATCCAATAAATTAAACGAATTACAAATTCATTGTACACAATTGGAAAGTACATATAATAAAGAGACTGAAGCACAGAATGAAATTATCAATTTATTGAATAAAAATATTGATGAAAAATCAAAAGAATCACAAGAAAAAGATGATTGTATTGCTGAATTACGTGAATTAATACAAAAAGGTTATGAAGCACATAATGAATTGGAATTACAATTTGAATCGATGAAAGAAAGCTATATGAAAGATGTTAAAGAATTGGAAGATGAACGACAAAAATTATTAATCGAATTGGATAATGTACGTAGTCATTTGAATGAATTTAATAAAACAATGGTGGAAAAAGAATTTGAAAAACATTTTCCATTTGCTTCCGAAACGAATCGTAAACTAAACAATGTTGTCAATCTATCCGATCTATATGATGAACTAGTACGAACTAAACAAGAATTGACACGTGTTATGGCAAATAATTTACGATTGGAAAAAGATTTGAAAGATATGAATGAAAAAATTGATGAAGAACGACCATTATTATATAAAAATATTCATGAATATGAAATGATTGAACAAAATTATCAAAAATTACAAGAAGAATTGATGCAATTATTAATGGAAAAAGATAAATTTATGGCCGAAAAAGATAAAGATACACAAATGATTAATACATTGAAACGTGAATTAAAACGTTATCAACAGGAAACACAAGATTTAAGCTTACAGATTGTTCATCTAATGAAAGCCATTCAAGAAGCTAAAGGATTTCAAGTATTTGATAATTCAATGGCTGATTCAACAATGCAACAACAACAAACAAATATACCTAATGGTATGATATTATTCAAAGATATACAAGAATTACAGGATAAAAATCGTCAATTATTAACATTATTACATGAAATGAATGATGAATTAATGAATAATCAAAAAATGAATGAAAATAATGGTGATGAAAATGTACGTGAATTACAATTGAAATCTGAATCGGAAGAATTGAAATCAAAAATAGAATCATTACGTAATGAATTACAACAGAAAAATGATATAATTGAAATGTTGCAGAAACAAAAACGATTAATCAATCCAAATTATTCGATGGAATATGATTCGATCGAAATGCTTACCGAAAATAAAGAATTGAAATTAAAATTGGAAAAATCTATTGAAAATTTAGAAACAACAAGGCAAAAAAATCTTGATGATGTACGACGATTAGAATCGGATAAAAATCAATTGATACAGGAAAATGCAACAATTAAAAGTGATCAATCAAGATTGAACAACGAATTACAGAATCAAAAATCCTATATGCAAGAAGTAAATGTAACGATGGAAAAATATCAAAATGAAAATATTTTACTACGTGAACGTAATATTAAATTAAATAGTATTGTTGAAAATTTGGAAAAAAATATCATCAAATTACAGAATCAAATTGATTCGTTGAATGAATCGGTACGAATGAAAGATAATAATATGGAATTTTGTCGTTCCGAATCTGTACAGCTAAAAAGTCAGGTTGATTATCTGACAAAAGAAAATGAACGATTAGTTAATGATATACGTACACAGATAACAATGGTTGAATCGATGAAAATGATGCAAGATAATTGTGTTAAAGTTGAAAATGATACTATACGACGACAACAACAACAATTGGAACGTTTTGAACAAGAAATTAGTTATTATCGAAGTAAAGTACAAAAACAGGAAGAAAAATTAAAAGAAATGAATGATAGTTTTACTGGACGATTGGAAAACGTACAAGAACAATTGAATAAAGAACGACAAAAATATCTTCAATTACAACAAGAACATTTTGATTTGAAAATGAAATCTCAACAACAACAACAGCAGCAGACAACAATGTCACAACTACAATCATCACAAAACGAAATGATAATGATTACGGATTCGGGTGATGAAATGAATGTTTCGATTGGTGGTAAAAAAGAATTACAAATGGCACAAGATGAGATAAAAATTTTGCGTGGAAAATTGAATAATTCGGAAGAAAAATGTTCAACATTAGAAACAACGAATCAATCGTTGGTAGAAAATCTAAATAAAGCAATCGAAAATAATCAACAAATGAAACAGAATATTGATGATGAAATTCAATCAAAATTGTCTTTGATAGCTAAATTGAATGAAGATCTAAAGAATTTACGAGAGAAATATGAAAAAATTGTAGCCGAAAAAGATTTGGAAATTGAACAATTGAAAAAGAATGCCAATGATTATGGTAGACAAACGGAAAAATTACGTAAAGAATTGAATGAATTACAGCAAGCATTGGAAAAATCACATCAAAATGAACATGATGTTTTGGAAGAATTACAAATGAAAACAATGATTGCCGATAAAGCTAAACAAGAATATGATTCAGCCATACAACAACGTAATGATGATTCAAAAATAATATTCGAATTACAAACTAAATTGGATCATTCACAACAACAATTGTCTACAAAAGAAACTGAATTATCTAAATTACGTGAAGAATATCGTACAAATATTGATTCGATTGAAAACGATAGAAAAACATTGCAACAAGAATGTGAAAAATTACAGATAAAATGTGGTTCATTGGAACAGGTGAATGATTCATTAATGAATCAATTAGAACAGATGACTAATCAGATTATTGCATTACAAAATAATTCAACAATGTTTTTGGCTGATGAACAACAACAAAAAGAATCGTCCGAACGTTTATTATCGGTAGTGAAATTTTTACGTGAAGAAAAATCTAGTTTACAATTGGAAATATCGAAAATTAATGATGAAAATCAACAATTACGAATTGAATTGAATAGTTATCGTAATGAAATTGATAATTTAAAATCTATGCTTGAAATGGAACGACAATCATCACAACGATTGAATACGTCGAATGAATTTAAAGAAATTTTGGCCAATGCACAAATGGTACCAATATTACGTGAAAATAATGTTCAATTAAAAACACAATTAAATCAATTGGAACGTAAATGTCAAGAATTATCTGGCAAATTACAATCATTCGAATCGAAAGAAAAATCTTTACAAAATCTTAATCAAAAAGCTGAATCCGAAGCAATTCAAATAGAATTATTACGAAAAGATATTGATAATTGGAAAACAAAAGCACTGAATCTTCAACAACAGTTACGTAATTTTGATGCTGATAGTGTAAAACGTTTGATGATGGAAAAAACATCGTTAAGTAAACAAATTCAAATGAATAATACAGAATTGGCTAAAATGAAAAATGAATTGGAAACAAAAACTCGAATGTTAGCACAATGTGAACAAGAATTGAATAATTTACGACAACAATCAAAGAAAACGATGGATATGAATAAAGATTTACAAAAATTACGTGATGAAAATTCTAATCTACAGAATGTTACTACACAGTTACGATCATTGGCACGAAAATATAAAGCCGAAATTGGTAAGATTAAGAATTCGGCAACTGTTGCTTCAACAAGTGAAACGGTTGATAAAGAAGTTCAATGTGATTCAATCGTTCCTACAATGATGTCTTCAGCAACAGGTTCATCATCGAATATTCAGCAGCAACAACAACAACAACAAGAAGTTGAATCCTTACGAATAGATCTACAACGATTAAATCAAGAAAATGAATCATTAAAAAAACATGCAACAGATAAAGAAGAGATTGCTAAAAAAATTGCCCAACAAGCTAAACAACGTATTTCGGATTTAAGTGTAGAAAAATCATCATTATTAAAAGAAAAAGAAACATTAGCGAAAAATTTAGAAGAATTACGTTCGAAAATGAATAAATTGGAAACAGATTCCGAACAATTACGTAATGAATATGATCAACAAATGTTGCAACAACGTAATGATTTACAAACAGCAAATAAACAGATTGAAGATTTAACTTTACAATTAAAATCTTCTCAACAACAACAACAGACAACTGGATTATTGGCAACAACAGCCGGTTCATCACAATCGATTGTTGTTGGACAATCAACAATGATGACAATGGCTGCTACATCACCTATATCGACAACAACAACAATATCCGGTATGACCACATCATCATCATCATCATCAATACCACCTGTTAGACATTCAGTGTTGCCACAACAACAACCATCAACATCATCTTCATCATCATCGTCGACTACTTTGGTTTTTTCCAACAATCCGAATAAACCGACACCAACTGTCAGTATCAAACCGATGACCAAATCGATTGCATCGACTAGACGTTTTGGTCAGGTATTTGGTCAGACAATCAAAGAAACAAATTCGTCATTATCTTCGACATCATTACCACAGGCAACAGTTCAGCCACAAACACAAGCCATTTCCACTGTTAGTTCGGGTTCGGCAGAGATAGCTGCCATACCTTCAACATCATCATCTGTATCATCATCAGGTAATATAATGGCTGCGACAACATCTCATCATCACCAGCATCATCATCATCATCATCATCAACAACAACAACATATATCTGAACCAGTTGAAGATTCTACGATTAATGTTTCGGAAGTAGAATCAACTTCAATTTCAACATCTGTATCAAATAAACGATCATTACAGAATACATCGTTTGATGAACCATCAAGTAGTGGCTATAATAATACAAAACGATCAAAAATTCAAGCTCAATCTAGTGGTAGAAATATTATCGGTGATGATAACGATAGTAATGATATTGCTGATGACGACGACGATGATGATGAGGAAGAATTTGGTTTAATGGAATCACAAGAAGATGATGATGATAATAATAATGTTGATGACGATGATGAAGATTTTCACGAAGATACTGAATCACAAACAAAAGATATGACAGATAATGATGATGATCAAGATGATGAAGCTGAAGCGATCGAAAGTGATTTAGTTTTGGACCATCAACAGCAACAACAACATCGTCATTCTGATAATGAAATTGATGATGAAATGGAAGCAGATGAAGAAGATGAAATTGAAGAACAAATTGTTGAAGATGAAGAATCTATTGATGATGATGATGATGAAGAAGAATCAGCCGAAGATGATAATATAACAAGTCATCAACATCGGCAACAACAACCGAATTCTGAAGAAGCTGATGAAGGACATGGTGATGTTGTTGATGACGAAGAAGAAGAAGGTGATGAATCTATACTTGAAGATGAAGATGAAGAGATTGATGAAGATATTGGAGATGATGGTGGTGGTGATGATGATGATATAGATGAAGAAGAAGATGATGATGACGATGACGAGGAAGAAGAAGAAAATGATGGAAACAAAATTGAAGTTATTGATTTGGATAGTGATGATGATGATGATGATCAGCAGCAACAACAACAAACCAAACAATCGATTGTTGAAAATAATGGCGGAATATCGGAAGTTAGTTCATCACATCCAGGTTCATCATCATTATCAACAACGACAACAACATCTGCCAATAATAATTTTGGTAAGTAAAAATTTGTTTGAATTGATTAATCGAGAGATTTAATTAATGATAAATTAAATTTCTAGCTACAGCAGCAACTACGACAACAACAATGGCTGCTGATGATAGTAATGATATGCCAACAACTTATGGAATAAATCAACCAACATGTTCGGTTGCTGATGGATCATCATCGAATTTGAATATTGTAAAAGGATCACAACCACAATCATCAATGGCTAAAACTTCTGAAGCAATGATTACATCTCAAAGTTCATCATCGATTACTGCCATGGATCATTTGCCACAACATCATCAACAACAACAATCAACGGAATCGATTACTCCATCATCATCGACTGCATCATTATCATCATCATCGCAACAGCAATCATCACAACAACAGCATCCACGAATTCAACGAAAACCTGTATTATGGACGGATAATCCACAAAGATTGCAACAACAAGCATCAAATCGTGGTCAAATTATGCAGCATGGTCATCGAATGCGAAATCCACATCAACAACAACAACAACGTCAACAAATGCATCAGCAGCCACCTGAACAGCAAAATATTCGTGGATTACCGAGACCACCACGTCGTGGTATTAATCGTAATCGAAGAAATTTTCGATTTCAATAAATTTGATTGATTGATGACTTGCTCGCACATTTTTTTGTGATAATAATCATATACTCTCATTGTATTTTTAAGAAAATAAAATTTAATTGGAAATTCATGATTCATTTTTTACAATAAAAATAAAAACAATTTCAAAATTTAAAACCTTTTTGTTTTAAATCATTTTTCGCTTCTTTGATTTCTATTTTCAATTCTTCATATGCTTCCGGGCATCCATTGAATGTTAGCGTACGATATAATACAATTATAGCCGAAATTAAACCAAATACCAAAATCGTATAGATAGGCATCAATTGTAGATGAATACGTGATAGATAGGTTTCCATTTCTTTTATCGTTAACAGCCGAATCCAAAGACCGAATAAACCAACAGCAAGTACAAGTGCTTCAGTAAGACGTGTCATTTTTTTTGATTTTAATTTTCTTTAAAAAAAAAAAGAAAAAATTTCTCAAAAAAAAAAAACAAAACAAAAGTAATCAAATTATGGAATCAAAAAAATTCCGAATGAAGAGATTCGGCAATATTATGTAAACACATGCAAATTTAAACAAATGCTGCCATCTATTCAATGATTGAACAAATTCGAATTATGGTGGCAGCACTTTAACACATTTATATATTGATTATTTTTACGGTAACGTCAGCATTATAAAAAAACAAGAAAAATAGTGATCTTTCTTTTTTATTTTGCCACATTTGCACACTCAAACACACACATTTATTATCATCGACGACGATTCGGATAAGCCGAAAATATCGGTTGTAATTGATTAAAGTAAATATATCGATAAATATTCTGTCAAAAATTTTAGCTACAACAATCGATGTATCAATTCGTGTGGTGATATATATCATTGTAGGTCGTGTGGCAGGAATTTTTTTAAACTTTTCTTTTTTTTTTGGTCATCAAAACAAAACTAATAATGAATATTATTAATGTTTTGTTCATTATAATGGCCATTTATTGTCCATTTGGTCATTCGATAAGATTTTTATTACAACCGAATACAAAAAGATGTTTGAAAGAAGAGATGCGTAAAGATGTTCTAGTTACCGGTAATTATTCACTCAGTGATTCACCTGGTGTTCGAACCGATTTAATTGTATGTAATTTTTTTTCGGGCATTCTATCGATATTTGATTATTAAATTTTGTTGTTGAAAAATTTCAGATAACCGATACGAAAGGACATGCCGCTTTTAATCGTGAAAATATTGATAAAGGAATATTTGCCGTCAATTCGGATGAAGATGATATATTTGATTTTTGTTTTATATCATATTTTCAAGCGGCACATCAAATGCCACAAGCACGTGAAGTACATATTGAAATGAGACATGGTATTGAAGCAAAAAATTATGATCAAGTTGCGGCCATATCTAAATTGAAACCATTAGAATTGGAATTACAAAAATTGGATGATCTATCCGCTGCAATTATTGGCGATTTTGAATATATGAAAAAACGTGAACAAGCTATGCGCGATACTAATGGTAAATTGAATTAAATTAAACAACAAAAAAAAATTTTCTCAAAAATTAATTGAAAATTCCTTTCCCATCTTTTACAGAATCAACAAATGCTCGAATATTTTATCTAAGCATATTTTCAATGTTATGTTTACTTGGTTTAGCTATCTGGCAAATTATTTATCTACGACAATTTTTCAAAGCTAAAAAATTGATTGATTAATTTTTTTTAAAAAATACAAATTCTTCACTAAAAAAACTTTTTCTTAAAAAAAATTCCAAATGAACATCAATGATTAACTGGTGTATAGTTTATTCTTTGTAAAAATAAGAAAGAAGAATTTAATACTTGAAAACAATTTTTTTTTTGAAAAAAGCAAAAACATCTGAATAAAATGTTA
>ERZ500997.541-NODE-541-length-10758-cov-7.033542_pt1 | contig 10758 bp, 8 predicted proteins | sample MGYA00248826_ERZ500997 | MGnify/ENA primary metagenome ERZ500997 (study PRJEB25958, sample SAMN03398524) | human skin metagenome | study: EMG produced TPA metagenomics assembly of the Human Skin Microbiome Metagenome (human skin metagenome) data set.
TATTTTCAAAACTTTTCATTCTTCTCTTTGCTACCGGCATTTATGAATGATTTTTTTTTTTTGTCGTGATTTTTAGATTATTGAAAATTTTGAAATGTTTCCATGTTGAAGAATTTTTGCTGTCTGCTCTAGTTTGATTTTGTCTGTCTCGTACAAATCAAACATGTCAATATTTGTCATCAGAAACAGAAATTGATTTTGTTTCGATACTATCGATTATTTTGATGATTCGTCAATCGACTGCCAGATAGAATCTTTATTACCTTTTTTTTTTTTGTTGATTTCAAACACGATTTTTTTGTTTTTGTTTCCAAGAAAGTTTTTTTTTCATTCATTCATAGAAATATTTTCTGTTCATTAAACTACACAGTTAGAGATAGGTCACACACACACTTGACAACCGTTTTTTCTTTATTATTTAGGAAAATCAGAAAGATTTTCATTCAAATAAATTCCAGATTTTTCCCCCGCCGCCCGCCTCTATTTACACCCAAACAACATTCCCCAACCAGGTGACATGATTTTTCATTCATTCATTCAATCGATGTTTTTTTTTATCGAAAATCTTGATTTTCGGTAGGAGAAAAGACATTAAAATACTTTGATTTTTTTTCGGTTGTGGATATATTTTTATCCAAATAGTCGTCGACGACGATAGACGCCTGTAATAAACTCTCAATGACTTTTTTTTTCAGTGATATTTTTCTTTTTGAAACATGATTTCTGTGTGTGTGTGTGTGTGAGGAATGTGTATTTTAGAGTTTTGATTGCGCCATTGATGCTGTTGCTGCTGGTGGTGATGGTGATGACGATTAAGAGAGAGAGAGAGAGCAGGCAGACAAGTCAGCCGACGATGAAAATTGCCAGACGCCTTTTTCTTGATGTGAATTTAATATGGTTTTGGTGGAAAATAAATGTTTGACGCCGTCTTGTCGTCATCATCATCATCATCATTTTTTAATGTTTGATGAATATCGGTTGGTTTGTTTGATCGATCGGTGTATATGAAATTTTGATCTTGTGATGATGATGATGATGATGATGATAAATCAAACACACAGAATCAGATCCAGAAATATGTACACACACGTGAATTTTTTTGTATCAAAAATATTATGATTGATTGAAGAAACGTTAATAAATGACGTATACAGTATGTACGTACGTACATTGATCAAGATGATTAAGATTAAGAAATGTGACGCCTAAAGGCGTTTGTTTGCGTTTGCGATTGCTTGGTTGAATGTTTTTTTTTTTTTGAAAAAAATGAACCCTTGCTACAGTTAAAGGGTTAAATTTTAATGGCCTTAACCCTTTAATTTCTTGTTTAACCTATATATTTATCATCATCCTCTTGGCATTCATTAATTAATTTTTTTCTTTTCTGTTTGCGGTAATTTAATCACCGGATATTATCATCATCATCATCAAAAGATCACTTTCGTGATATTTATCTTGTCTGTCTGTCTGTTTCGATTCTGGGCGTCATGTGATACTGTATTTGATGTAGGGATGGCATGGGGATGGAGTTTCGGGGGGAAGAAAAAAAAATAGGTACAGACAATTTGAATGTCTGTCTTGCCTGTCTCTGTTTATCCTGTTGCTTTTTCTGTTTGTCGTTCGTCATCGATTGACGACGACGACGACGACTACATTTACTCAACTGGCTCAATGTGTAAATGTAATTTTTTTTTGGTTTGTTGAAAACCTACATTCCCGAAATATTTGAAATTGTTTCTTCTTTACACTAAGTGTGTAATGAGGATTTTTCTTTTTTTACCGGCTTATTTTACCGGATTGGAGAAACCATAGTTTTTTGCAAAGCAAGAGAGAGAGAGAGAGAGAGAGAGAGAGACAGAGAGAATTGACCTTGTTTTTTTCAACAACAACAACAAAAAATCGATATTTGATAATGTTAATGGCATTATGTTTGATGATGATGAAATGATGGCGCCATTCTTATTTTTCTCTATGTTACACACATAGAGAAAATGAATGATTGCTGTGGAAAGATATGATCATATTAGACACACACACACACACACACACACATATCAAATATTAAACCAAACCAAAAAACTTAGACTTTGGTTTTTTCTCCATTCATTCATTTTTTATTGCATTTAATTACCATTGATACATTGTATCCATTGTTGGATTGGTTTGTTTGATTGATTGATTGATTTTTTTTTTTAAATGACATTTTTTGTTTGTTTGTTTGATGTTGTTGTTGTCAATCAACAGCAAATTGAAAATCAATTTGATGATGATTTACATGATGTTTATTTTATTGATACAGATACACGGAGAGAGTGGGAGAGAGAGAGATTAAGAAAACACGTGCAAAATGAATGAATAATTCATTTTAGATTACGTTTTGAAAATTGATATTGCGCATGCGCGATTTTTATAAAAATTCTTTTTTGGGGGAAATTTTTACACAAATTTTTATGAATTCTTCACCACCACCAAAAGTTTTTCCAAAATCAAACAAATCATCAATGAATGAGAGAGATACAATGTCTAGCCAGTTTCATCAAATCAATCGATGGTGATTATTTAACTCTTTCGTTTTTTTCTTTGCCCATCATGATGATGATGATGATGATGTGATGATGGTTGTTGACACCGTCGCCGTCGCGAAGGAAAAAAAAGTATTAAAACTTGCACTTCAGACAGGCAGGCAGAGTGAGATGATGAAGTAAGAACGAGAAAGGGATGCAGACATTGAAAAATCAATGTTTTCAACCATCATCGTCTGATGATTTTTCAATTTTTTTTTCTTTTTTTCTTTTTGGTGAATCCTCACACACACAGATAGATTTGATTTGAGAAGATTTTGTTCAAATAAACAAGAGAAACTTTTTCGTAAAAATATCAGAATTAGAAATTTTGGAAAGTTTTTTTCTCCCCTCTCTATATTTTGACCAAATTGAAAAAAATATATGTGTGTAGGTGGCTATTTCGACTGCAATGGTATTTCCTCTTTTTTTTGCTTCTGTTTTTTTTATAGAAAATCTTACTTCTGTCAAATAACCCAAAAAGATTCTGTTTTGGATTTCTTTCATTTAAAAGATGTAGGATGTTTTTTTTGTTTGTCTGGTGAAAATAGGTTTGCCTCGACCAAAACCAAAAATCATATCGAATTGATTTTATCTGGTTTTTTTTTGTTTGTTTAGTTCAATCAATGATGATTATGTTCACAACATTGACAACAGTTTTTCATTCAATTCATCCACCTCCACCAAAATTGAATCTTTTTCAATTTTTTTTATATCTGTTGTTTGGTTTATACACTGAAAAAGTACATTTGTACTTGAACTTGTACATATACTTGCACTGTGTGAAATCAAATGTTCCAAAAAAAAAGGATTCAAATGATGATTGAAAACTTCAACCAATCAACTGAACAAAACGACAACCAATCAAAATAATAAAAAAAAAACATCCAAACGGTCATTGAGCTTTCTTCTTCAGCTTCTTCTTGTTGTTCACATCTTTAAATAATAAGATTTTTGTTTTGTTTTGTTTGAAACATTCACATTTGATGCTATTCATGATTAACAACAACAACAACAACAATCATATTCTGACCTTTTTTTCTTCAGTGGTTATTGTTTGTCGTTCTGTTTCTGTTCGTTTTGTTTGACCAAAAAAATGGTGAGAGGTCATTGCAATTGTGGTCATTTCATTCATTCATTCATCTCTCTCTCCCATTCTTTGTTTTGAAATTGCGCAAGACCGGTTAACTTGATTTTTTTTCTGGCTGCATCTTTTTTTTTGTAAGTGCAAAGAATGCCGAAAGAGTAAATATTTAGTTTTCTTTTTCTTTCGCCAAATGTCTGAATGAATGAATAACAATGTAACTCTTTTATTTTCCCCTGTTTCTGTCAAATTTCTTTTCATTCTTTTCTTTTCACCTTCATCATACAAAGAAACAAACAAACAAACAAACACTTGATGATGATGTGGATAATACCTTTTGATGATGATGATGATGACCATTTGATTTTTGATTTTTTTGGCCAAAAAAAAAATGTAATTTTTGTGATTGGATGGAAAGAAAAATTCCCGGCAAAATCGATGATGATTTCGGTGATGTACCACCACCGCTGTCGATTATTTATTTTTGATTTGATTTTTTTTGAATTTTTTTTTTGAATTAAAAAATTTTTTTCTTCTTCAACAAAACAAGGATTATCCAATCAATTTGATCGATTTTGGATGATTTGTTGATCATCATCATCATCATCAACATCATCATTTTGAAATTAACCATTCAGCCGGCCATCCAGTCTATTCAGATCGCAATTTTTTTTCAATTTTGATTGATTGATTGATCAAATCATCATCATCATCATGATGATGGACATCGACATTCGATGATTATTGTAATAAGATTTTTTTTCAATCAAATTTGATCATCTTTTTACCACTACCATTCGTCCTGACAACCACTACCACCCTGTTTTTTTTTTCCTATTTGATGATCGGTTGATCAAGGAATATTCTTTGTTTTTCTGTTTGTTTTTGTTCCTTTCATTCACCTCAATTAAATGAATTTCCTGATGAATTTTCTTCGTTCGTTCGTTGTTTATGAACGTGACAGTTTTGTTTGTTTGTTTGTTTGTTTGTTGCGGTAAATATTTATTTTTTTTTTTTGTACCGAAAATGTAAATATAAAAAAAAATCATTTCCGGATTTCGATGGCTGTTTTTGAATTCTGAAAATTCGTTGTTATTGTTGTTGTTGTTAGAGTTAACACAGAGAGAGTTTTTCGGGTTTTTTTTGTTTGGTATTCGAAAAACCAATGTTTTTTTTTGTCAAGTTCTTAAGTTTTTCTTGAGTTTCCTTCCTTCCTGTGTGGTGTTTGTGTGTTTGTAAGAGTGTATAACGTGAGTGTCTTGTTTGTTTTTATTTATTCGATAGTTTTTGGTTTCGATCAAATGTTGTTTCAATTCGATTGAATTTTTGAAAAAAAAACGAACGAGAAAAAACCAAAAAAAAATCATCGAATATGAAGCTCAGCCAACCTGTTATTCATTGAACAGCCCGTAGGCCATTCATTCATAAATTCAATTGAATTAATCGTTGAAAAGATGAAGAAGATTGAAGAAGAAGAAGAATCTCATCAATGTGTTTACATCACTTGATTTTTTTTTTTTGAACAGGACTGACTGACAGAATTACTGAATGAAATGAATGTTTTAAATGATGACAAATGATGATGATGATGACAAATGTGTTTTTTTTTTGTTAACCCTTTACTTAAAAAAGGGGTGCTGCTTTTTTTGTTTCACATATATTAATAGCAGTATATTGAACTTTTAATGAGATTTGTTTGGTTGTTCGATGATGATTAAAGATGCGCAATCTTTTTTTTTTCTCTGAACCAGGATGTTGTTTTAAAAGGATTTTTTTTCAAAATGGAAAAACATTGATTAATAATTATTCCCAAGATGAACAAAAAGAGAGAAATTTTCTTTTCGCTTTCTAAATGATGATCATTTCGTTTTCGTTTGTTACACGAATTTGTTTGGTTTGGTTTGTTTGTGACACATTCCAAAAAAAAAGAACATCAAATGAATATCGGGTGTTCTTTTTTTTGTTGTTTTTCGAGTTTTGAAGTTTTTATTGCAATTTTTTTGTTGTTGTTGTTGTTGGTCTAACGGAGTTGTAAATAGGAAAAAAAAGACGCACACAATGTGAGCAATCGTACCAGAAAAACAGAACCAGAAATGATTTTTTCATTCATTCAAGATCAGATAAGTCTGGTCATTCTCTGTCCATCTGTGTCGATATAGTCGGAGGAGGGGAAAAAAAGAAGATTTTATTGAAAATTTATTACCAGAAACAAACAAAAAGAGAATAATTGCCTTTTATTAGCTTTCTGTTGTTGTTGTTGTTGTCGATGATCTAAAAATGTGATGTAATCATGGATGATGTTTTGGATAATTGTTTCTGGATCGCGTGCGTGCATGCATGCATGTGTCTGTTTTTTTGCTGTTTTTTGGTTGTTGTTTTTTTTGTCACAATATCCACATCTAATGATGGTCAGTCAGTCAGTCGAAAGAAAAAGTTTGGAAAAGCAAACAGAAAAAAAACTATTTTGACTATATCCACTGTGTGTGTGTGTGTGTGTTTAAATGGCCAATTCGTGATCAATATATAACACACGGGGGGATGATGATGATAAGTGATGAACGAATTTATTTATTCATTTTCAAATTGAAAATTGTCTGTTGTTGCCTGTTGTTGTTGAGTTTAATGATCCAAATCGTTGATAATTTTTCTGGTAGCCGGTCATTCAGCATAGGGAACAATTATTGTTTGGTTGTCTGGATTCTCTGGGTTTTGTTTTTCCCCCCCAAATTTGGAAATACCTTATTTTCGGGAAGCCAAAATCTGGATTTCAAACGAAAAAAAAAATGGAATTCCAAAATTTTGAAAAATGACAAAAGTAAAAAAAACTTTTCATATGCTGATTTTTTGAAATACGTGTTTCTACCAACAGCACCAACAGCAGCAGCAGCAAAATTATCAATTTTTATCACGTAGTTTGTTGTTGTTGTTGTTGAATATTCTTGGTTTAAAAAAAAAATTCTTGAATTCTTTTTGGTCCCATCCCACATAAGCAAAAAAAAAAAAAGTTTGATTGGTCTGAGACTAGGGGGGTGGATTGGAAAAAAGTTTCCATAAATTCCATTTTTCTTGAGGGGGAAAATTTTCCGAAATTAATTTTTCCAAAAAAAAATGTAATGATTTTTTTTTGGAAACTCGATGGATTGTGTGGTTGAATGGATCACACCATTAAGGCTTGATTTGAGAATTTTTTTTCTACTTCTAATTTCAAAATAAGCAAAACGAAAAACGAAGCAAAATTCCATAAGAATTTCATCGAAAATCTCGTTTCGAAATAGAAAATCCTCATGTATTATAGTCCAGATGTGTTCCAACAACAATGATCATCATCATCATCGAAACTGATTTCGGGAGGGAGGGGGGAAAGCGAACATTATTTCGAAATAAGCATGATCTGGATTTTCCATTTTCTCATCTTCATTATTCGAGGCAAAGAGAGAGAGAGAGAGAGAGAGAGAGAGAGAGAGAGATCATTGAATTGGAACCAGAATCTTCTTGAAAATTCTTGAAGAGTTCATTTCAATATACACACACACCTACTACCATATCAAACAAACAACTTTTTTTCAAGTGTGATTGGTAATAATTTTTTCGGTCGAAAATCAAATTGAATTCAAAATTTCCCGTAATTTTCTTTTTTTCCCGTAAAGTTTTTCCTAAAGTTCAATGAATTTTTTTTTCTTCTTTCAAATCGATTTTATGAACACACAGTGTTGGATAATGATTTTTTGTTTTTCGGTTAAAGAATTTTTCTTGGAAAAAAATGAAAAATTTAACCCCTTTTTTCCCCATTCTTTTTCGTTGTTTCCCCCCCGACACACACACACAATGAATAAAAACACAAGATGTTTTCATTCGATGAAAAATTTTTCCATTGAATATTGTGTGATTGTTTACTCGGTTTTCAGCATCATCATCGTCTTTTTTTTTTCTTCGATTTTGCTAATGATGTTTTTTGGTTGCTTCCAATTTCATCATTGAAAAGAAATGAAATGAATATGAATCAAGAGAGAGAGAGAGAGAGAGAGAGAGAGAGAGAGAGAGAGAAAAGCGATTAGAAAATATGGTATATTTTTCTTTTGGTGGCGGTGGTTTTCGATAACCATAATCATCATCGTCATCATCATCAGGCTGATGATGCGGTTCTCGGTTCGGGAATCCATCATCATCATTTCCAATAACCATATTCTTTGTTGTTGTTGATTTGGTTTTTTGCTTGCTTGATGATCGTGTTTTTTGTTTGTTTGTTTGTTTGATGATTTTTTTCCATCAAGTTTTCTGGCTTAATGGTTATTCATTCATTCATTCATTTGATCGGTTTTTTTTTCGGTTATTGTCGGATAAATACCATTCGATTTTGAATAATAATAATGATGATTGTAATGGACGAAAAACTATGGCCATTTTTTCGTTTCGTTTGTTTGTTTGGGTTAAAATAGATATGATTTACAAAACGGTTATTTATTTATTTTGATGTTCGAAGGTTTATCTCTGAACCGAACAAACACAAAAACTCAATCTGCGTTCGAATTCATTCAGTCCGTTACATCATTTATGAATTTTTGGAAAAGCGAACGAGAAAAAAAAATTCCTCCCTCCTTTTCTCATCCTCTCCCCCCCAAAAAAAAAAATAAAGTAATTATTTTCCTATAATGTCTCTCTGTGTCGAAATAGTTTTTTTTTCTTCTCAATTCTGAATGATAATAATCTTTTTGTGTTCGGGTAATCTTTTTTTTTTATCGGCTGACTGTCTGGATACACCCTTTTTTTGTTGTCGCCTATTTTGACAACAACAGCTAACAACAAAAATGAATATCCAGATGAAAATGAAAAAAAATCTTGATAACCAGGGAAAATTTGTTGAATAATGAAATGACCACCAATTGTTTGTTTGTCCAAACAAACCAAAAAAAAAACTAAAACTAATTTAGCGTTTTTCCAAATGAAATCATTTTTTTTGATTGATTTGATTGATCGATTGAAATAGAATTTGATAACTTTGCATGTTAAAGAAGATTGGATAAATTGTTTTTACACACGTGACTTTTGATGAAAATTTAAATAGATTTCTTATCTCAAAAAAAAAATTTGATTATTTTGATCTAATTTTCTATATTTTTGTTTTTCTCTTCATAAAAAAAAAACTAGGCGAAGAGATCAAAGGTCATGATCCATCCAATAGCCATCATCATCATCATCTATCTCATCACCATCTTCATCATCATCATCATCCACATCATCGTCATCATTATCCATCAACACAATTACCACTTCCACCACCACCACCATCATCATCATCATCACATCATCAAAATATTGTTACTGCAATCCAAAATCAAATTTCAACATCAGCAGCAGCAGCAAATACGGGTGGAAATAGCGTCAGCGGTGACGATATTACCTGCGGTGGCGGAATGTATGGACGTATTGTTACCCAAGATCAATTGATGGCTTTAGCAGCTGTCCAACAACAACAACAACAAACTAGTTCATCGACATCAACATTATCGTCAACATCATCTTCCGTTTCATTGACGCAACAGTTAACACCGCAATCGCAAATACCATCGACAATATCACAACAATCATCTTTTATGCCATTTGCATCATCATCATTATCAACGACGGTAACAACAACATCAAATATGGTATCATCAAATATTCCTCATCATATAGGTGGCGCTAATAGTGTATCATCAGTTGCTATATTAACAGCAACAGCAGCTACATCCGTTGATTCACAACCATTATTATTATTACAACAATCATCACAAGATAATCTGGTCATTATGTCATCATCATCATCATCAACAACATCTTCGTCTTCATCTTCGATGACACACTTACCACCACCAACAGTTGGTGGAAATTCATCATCATTAATTTTAGGTCAAAGTTGTAGTAATTGGACTAGTAATAATAGTGGTGTTTTACAAAATTCAATTCAATTACAACAATCATCATCATCATCATCATCAATGTTGAATGATAATTCTGATTTTATAAGAACCGATAAATGTAATAATCCTACTATAATAACATCATCAACAACAACAACATTAACGACTATTTTAACTGATTGTCAACCAACAACAATGACAACAACGACTATTATTACTTCATCATCATTAAGTATGAGTGGAATTGTTACTTCCGCTTGTACTAATGTTACTACATCAACTACAACTACTGCTACAAATACGATACAATCATCATCATCATCATCATCAGCGGCAACATCAACAACGACAATTAAATCACAACGTGATGTAACACAGGCACCAATACGTAAATTATCGGTTGATCTCATCAAAACTTATAAACATATTAATGAGGTAATTATAAATTGATATTGATTGATCAGAAATCGATAATATTATTTTGTTCTTTTTTTTTTCTTGGAAATTTTCTTTCTTTCTTTTGGGGAGAAAATTTCCCAGGAAAAACCTCTTATCATGCCACCACTCTATATGTATTTTACTCTCCTTTTTGTTAGTAACAACCAAAAAATTAACTTCCACTTGAAAAAAAATCTTTTATGTCATTGCATGTTTAAGTGGTGTGATCATGATGATGGTTATGGTGTGATATGGTGTTAATGTTTGAAATGTACGAATTTTTTTTTTTTTTGGGGGGGGGAATATTCTCATTTAATATGCCAATCACACACATACCAAACAACCAGTGTGTGATTCCGGTGAAAATGTGTGTATCTCGCCCAAAAATCGAATCGAATTCACTTTTTTTTCTGAAAGATTCCGAAAAAAAACCAGAAAATTATTAAAAATCAGAATAAGAATCACACACACGAACCACCACTTTTACCCAATTACAAAAAATTTCTTCTTTTTTTCAAAAAAAAAAAAAAAAAAAAATAAAAAAAAATAAATTTCCAAAAAGATTTTTTGTTTTTGGATTCCTTTCCTTGGTTCACAAACGTTCGAAACAGCTATTTCTACCTAAACGGATATTCGACCTAACGGAAAACAGCAATTGATTCACCTTATTTGAAAGAGAAAAATCAAGCTTGGATTATTATTTATTATCATCATCATTCTTTTTAAACATGCAAAAAAAAATTATATTAATATTCGAATAATAATAATAGAAAAAAAT
>ERZ500997.542-NODE-542-length-10749-cov-4.463344_pt1 | contig 10749 bp, 7 predicted proteins | sample MGYA00248826_ERZ500997 | MGnify/ENA primary metagenome ERZ500997 (study PRJEB25958, sample SAMN03398524) | human skin metagenome | study: EMG produced TPA metagenomics assembly of the Human Skin Microbiome Metagenome (human skin metagenome) data set.
CCTAAAAGAATTCTGATCCAAAATGAATTTTTTTTTCTATTCTTTGTATATCAGAATAATAATGATTAGATAGTTTTGAAGGGAAATTTTTTTTTCTTTGGTTAAATATTTTATTGAAAATTTTTCAATGTGATCAGTGTGATAATCATCATCATCATCATTAAATCATACGAAAAAATTTTCCATCAAAAAAATGATCAAAAAAAATAATTTAATATTTTATAAAGTGGATTATTGAATAACAACAAACGAAATTATTACTATTCTCTGCCTATGTGTGTGATTCTGTTGTCTGAAAAATTGTTGAATTGTTTTTTAGCAAAATTATTATTATTTTTGGCTCAATTTTTAAACATTAAAATGATGATGATGATGATGATAATGATGATGGTCGAAATGATTTTCTTTAGTTTTTTTTTCATTTCACTAACTTACTTTATTTTCAATTCATTTCATCAATTGTAACAATGATTTTTTTTTCTTTCTAAAATTTCAAATTGCCTGTTCTATATTATATATGTGTGTGTTTGGATTCATTTGTTTTTTTTTTTGGAAGTTATTTTCTTTCTGAATCGACCAAATTGAATCATTGGATGATTGGGTGTCATGATGATGACGATGATGACTATGGTTATTGTCGGTTGGATTTTTTTTCGCTGCAAACAAAAAAAAACAAACAAACAAACAAAATGAGTGAAAAAAACGTACCAAACACCACCAACAACAGACTAAAGAATCGACACACACAGGATGAAAGCATCATCATTAGCATCATCTACCATAGTTTTTTTTTGATTATAATTTCTCTCTCGCTTTTGCTTTGTTTTGCCTTTCGTCAAAGAATAATAATAATCATCATCATCATTGGGCAGCAATTATCATTAGCTAACTTGCAAAAAACACACACACACAAACAGACAATAAATGAATGAATGAAAATCACTATCACTAGGTTTTTTTGTTGTTGTTGTTGTTGTTGTTTGGGATGCCATTCATTAAAATTTATTAAATTTAAATTTAATTTTATTTACCCAATTTAATGGCCAAAATAAAGAAAAGAAAATAATAATCATAGCTGCACACACACACACACACACACATCAATATCCCAGCCGAATCTATCCATTGTTTTTGATGACCTTTTTCTTTCTCATCTTCTTCGCTGTTCACCAGTCAGTGTTCACCAGTCAATTAGTGATTATCATTGAATTTTAGCTTCTGGTTTTTTTTCTGGGTAAAGTTTTTGCTATCACTCTGACTAGAATCTCTATGGTAGAATTTTAAAATGAAAAAAAATAAAGGAAATAACATTGATATAATTGTTTTCAGTTTGTTTGTTTTTTTCCTGTGAATGGGAATCAAGAATCCAAAAATCAAACTTGTAATCACACATCGTCATCATCATCATCATCATTATGATCATCAAGTTTTACCGTTATATGATGATCAGTAGCAGTAACCAGGCAAAAAAAACATCCAATAATTTTTTTTCAGGGATACACACTTATGATTGAATTAGATTAGATTAGGATTTTTTACTATTATTAAATCTCATTAAATGATAACATTTTTCTCTATCTTTTTCTTGCTGTGTGTTATATAAGTTCGGTAATGATGACATACACTCGAATGTTAAATGTCAATGTTTTATATAAACTTACACACACACAATGAAATAATGATGATTTTCATTTGATGATTCTTTGATTCTATGTTCATAATGATGATGATGATGGACATTCGAGCTTTTGGGAATTGTATGTCATCAATAAGTTGTCTATGGCTGTATACATATACAACAACAACAAACATCGAGTAAATCAAGTAAATCATCCAAGAAAAATATATCGAATATAGCTTTTTAAATGATGATCAATTTTAGAAATTGAAACAAATGGTAACAACAACAACAACAAAATGACCGATTCCACTTAGCTTTATTGAAAATTGGAAAAAAATATAGTGAAATAGATTCTTTGTTCACACATAAATACACTGAACAAAAAATTCAATTCATTTTGAAAAAAAATCCCAATCGTATGTGCAAAAATAATGTTGATGTTTGATGGTTGATGCAATGCCAAACAAATTCCAATTTTGAAATCCATCTTAAAGGTGATTAGTTATTAGTTTTTTTTGTCGAAATCATCACCATTTTTGATATATGCAAATCAATATACATTTGATGATCATTTTCAAGAAAAAAAGGCGTTTCATTTTTTTCAAATATCTAATCATTATCATCATCATCATGGTGATGGTGATGATAATCGATTTCTATCATCTTTTGATTTTTGTTTTGTTTGGTGATCGTGTGTATGGTTAAATGAACAGGTTGCTGTTCAGGTTATTGTTAATCAATACAAAGATGAATAGATTGGCATTGAATTCGTGCATATACCTGAGATTCATATTGGTGAATCCCTTCTTTGTTAACCAGAAAAAAATAACCAATATGGATTGGATTGAAAATAGATTGTTTAAAGATAGAGATTGGTTTTGGTATGAAAACTTTCTTATATGAAACACACCTTGTTTATGTTCAATAGATTTTTTTTATTTATTCATTCATTTCATTTCATTCAATTTCAATTCTATTGATGATGATGATGATCGAACATTATCAACTAATGCGATAATCGCTTTTCGTTAATAATAATAAAAATGTTCTATTGTTTGATCGATTTTCTTACTTTTCTCTCTCTTTTCACTTGAAGCCAATTCGTGAAGATTGGCCATGATTTTTCACTATTTCTTTGTTTTTTTTTTCTTTCTTTCTTTTCTAAAATTAGATCGTTATGCTGCTTTTTGGCAAAACAATCAGAACAGATCAGTGATCAGTGATCTTTGATGATAAAAGATAAAATAATAATAATAAAATCGATCAGCCATCATCATCAACAGCATAAAGCAATATTTATTTGCCTCCGGTTATTCAACAGCAACCATTCAATTGTCTTACCTATGGTATGTTACCAATCAAACAAACAATCACCATATAGATCAATCTTTTTTAGCGAATGCTACCGATATGATATATGGCATTTGTTTATGAAAGGTATGAATTATTTTGGAAATTTTATTTATTTATTTATTGTCATCAATTTTTTGTTGAAATAATTAATCATAATTGCTTATTATGGTTATGAATTTTTTGATTTTTGATCTTTGATTGTTTTGTTTGAATGAAAAATCGATTTGAATGATGGTTTTTGTATGAAAAATTGCTCTAAGTTTATCCATTCATTCCTTTCGTCGATCAAGTTTGATTCTTTTTTTTTTTGTAAAAATGCGTTTACGCCCTGATTATCGATGTATTCGGTTTTTTGTTTTTCAATTTTGATGCTGATGATTGTTTTTTTCCCATTTTTATCCTTCAACTACCTTCATCACTTTATCGCCCATAATAATCAATGATCAGCAGCAAAAAAATAAAAACATTGAAATTAATAATAGCAGGTAGCCGAAAACATTGACCATAGATTTGTTATTCTTTACCTTCGTTTGTTGATCACCATCAATGATTACGATGGATAACAGCAGCGGAAAAAATCGATCAAAATTTATCATGACCAAGCCAGAAATAAGGCTTTTTCGTTCAAAAAAACTATTTCCTTTGCCCCTTACTTTTTCCCCCCATCTTGCTTATGATAGTAATTGATTTGAATAATCAATTCATCAATGAAATTGAAACCCAACCAATCTATGTTTTTTTCCACTTGTTTTTCTTCTTCCTATGTTTGACTCAATTAACTATTGTTTGTCACCTTAGGTCACTCTCTACCTATTGATATTAGCTTTAGCTATAGTTTTTTTTTGTTTTACTATGAACCAAATAAAAAAAATAGCAATTATAATGAAATGCAACAACACGAAATGATTATTTTCTCTCTGTGATGATGATGATCGTCATCAAATGAACGTGAACGTGGGAATTTTCCACATTTATCTTTGATGTGTACAAGTGTGTGTGTTTGGATTAACGATCCATGATGATGATGATGATTCCTAGCCGACCATCTTTTGTTTGACTAAAATAATTATCATATCTATGTGTCGTTGTATCTTTTTTTTCGACCGATCGATTACCTTGACAACAACATTGGTTCTTTATCACAACAATAATTATCATCGAATAAGAGTCAGACACAAAAAATTTGTTCAAACTGTCATAATAATAATTTACTTTTACTTGATAATTATTTCTTCAGAATCTATCTTTTTCTTTCTCTCTCTTTGTGTGTGTGTTTAGGTTATTTACGCCAATTGGAATAACCGATGCAAATATAAATTCTCACATAGAAAACAAATTGCAAAAAAAAAGAAACATCATCTTTGGTTGATGAATAGTCCATATATCCTAACATTTTTAGGTCCATTTGTCAATAATTACTACTATCGTTGCTTACAATCGATTTGATGGTTTATCTTTAATTTTTCTTCTTTGTGTGATTCTCACCCACACACACACACACACGAATTTGTTGTTTTTTTTCTGACTTTGCTTTCTGTCTAAAGTGATTAATTATGTTTTCGGTTTTTTTTATTGCTACGTTTTCAATATTGTCGAGGAAAATGAAATTGATGATTATGATAGCGATGATCATCTGAGATCATCATGATGATGATGACAGAATATATATGAATTCTCATGCTATGCAATGTATATTATGCAAATCAATATCCGAATTTTTCCCTCTCGTTCGTTTTTTTTTGTTGACATATTTTTATGTGAATCTTTTTTCTGTATGTTCGGGTGGATGGATGGATGAATGAATCGACAAATGTTTTTTGAAGCATTTTTTCCCTCTCTATATCTTTTTGTCTGTATGATAGATAGATATATGGATACGGTCAATTACCGATCGGTAATCATTTATTTTACAGTGAAACAAAAAAAAAAATTTACCTATCGACCTTTATCATCTTATTTGTAATCTGATTTATATGAAGCACGTATAAATTATATTTGATTAGTTGAAACATTTATTCATTCATTTCTTGAATGATGATTAAGAAAAAATACCAGAAATTTTTCATTTATTCATAATCAATATTGATACTGGGAAGTTTATGCTTTTAGATCTTATTATTATTATCCCCCCATTTACTACCATTTCATTCATTCATCATCAAAGATGATTATCAAATGGTTAATATAATAATAATTCGATCGGGTTTTTTTGTTTGTTGGTTTTGGTTATTGCGGCATTATACCCGCAACATTGTATCCCATCATCCACCATTATCCGATTATATAGCCAAAAAAGATTTGTCTTTAAAACAATCAAACAGAAACAGAAAATGGGTTTCATTTCAAAAAATGTCTTTGGGTGAATGTTTTGATGTCTAGTTGAAGCAGCAACAATCAAAACAGCAATACAACAATCGAATAATCACCATTATCATCATCATAATTTGGCCATTTGTGGTGATTTTTGGCCAACGAACGAAATAATTCGTGACCAAGACGTTAAAAACTATATGATGTGATGATGGGTAATCATTATTTTCTTTTTCAAAATTTTATGAAACAAATTAAAGAAAATGAAATAAAAAACAACAACAAAAAAAATTTAAACAAATTTTTTTTTCTCTCTGTTTAATCTAATTTGTGTGCGTATAATTTGTTGTTGTTTTTGTTTTTTAACGAAGAAAATCTATAGATTTACAAAGTAAAAAACAAAAAACAAAATCAGACGAAATAAAAAAATAAAAATTACAAATTCACACCGGTCATTATATAGATGATATTAGACAAAATCATCTGATCTGATCCGATCTATACGTCTAAATCGTGCCGAAATATCATCATAATATACATTTTTTTGTTTCAACAAAATCAACCATCAAAGATCAACGATCAGCGATTATCATCATTATCATGTTGTCGATTTATCGTCAATAATTATCAGACAACAACAACAACAACAACAACAACAAATAATAATAATAATGATGATGATCAATGAGATTTTATCCATAAAATCTTTCGTAATCAATATGATGAATGTTTCATATAAAGATAGATGGATGGATGGATGGATGGATGGATAAGATAGATGGATGGATGGATGGATAAATAAGTGATGATAAGTGTGATGCCGGTATTTATTTATTTTTTTATGACCGGATTATTATTATTATTATTATATCAATAATAATAATCATCATCATTATAATTGATGGTGATATAAACATCTTTCTCTCCAACTCTCATCACTATGATGCAAGTGCAATCGATACGAAACAGCAAACGATAAATGCTTGTGGTCACGACATACACGAATTATGAAGAACAACCGACCGGGAGAAATTTTTTCCAAACAAAATTATGATTGGAATTTTTTTCGATAATTTTCTGCTTGTTTTTGATTTTCTTCAAAAAAAAAAATCATTAAACACTTATACAAAGTTGAAAAAAAAAGTCAAACAGAAAATCAAGTAAAGTAAGTAGATGAAAAGAAAGATGAAAATTTCAACACCTACCTTTATCGATGATGACGATAATGATGATGATCCTGGAGCCGAATTGTTGTTGCTGTTGTTGTTTTGATTGATCAAAGTTGTTGTTGTTGTTGTTGAAACATTTATATCTTTTTTCATTGATGAATGTTGTTGTTGTTGTTGTTGTTCATCAACATCAATTTCCATATCAATATCAATTCCTTCATCATCATTATTTGGATTTTCATTTTGATTGTTGTTGTTGTTGTTATTTATGATAATAGAATTATTATCAGTAGCAGAAACTGTTGATAATGATGATGATGATGGTGATAATTGTTCACCGTTTTTGTTTGATGCAACAATCACTGGCACATGTGCATCGACAACAATTACACCATTCGATGATGATGATGATGTTGATGATGATGATAATGATGATGTGGATGATGATATAGATTCTGGTGATTTTGGTGATTCTTCTGGTTGTTTTGTGATAACAGAATCGAAATTATCACCATTAGTAGAAGCAGCGGCGGCTGCAGCAGCAGCTGCTGCTGCTGCTAATCCACTTGCAGTAACTAATGCCTGTTGTAATTCATTTGACCATATTGATTGATTTAATTGATGATATAATTGTTGATAACGATGATAAAAATATGGTGATAATGAATTTAAATCGATTCCAGTGATTGAAGTTGAATTAGCAGTAGCAGCTGCAGCAGCAGCAGCAACAACAGGATGAGGTGGTGGTGGTGGTGGAACAATTAATTTTGTTGTTAATGAAGAAAATGAAGCAGTAGAACCAACAACAGGTGTAATAGGTACAGTAGCATTTGTTGGTGATAATAATGATGTATGATGTTGATGATATGCTTGTGTTTGATGATGATGATGATGAAATGCCGATAAAATCTGATTCGAATGGTCATTGTTAATAACCGATGAAGATGATGATGATGATGTTCCATTTGTAATAGATCCACCTGCCGTTATGGTATTTGTGGACAATGTTGTCGTTGACGTTGTTGTTCCAATATTATTTGCCATTGTCGTCATCAAAGAAGATGAATTTAATTCATTCAAAATACCCGATGTCGATGATGATGATGAATTCTCATTGCTAGAATCATCATCATCATCATTGAATGATGAACAAAAGCCATTTATTAATGATTTTTTTCGATCTTGTTGTTCACGTTGTTCTCGGCTATTAGCATCTTCATTGTTTACAATTGTTTTTCCATTATTTGTTGTTGTTGATGATGCTTCGGTTTTTGTTGTTGTTGTTTCGGTTGTTGTTGTTGTTGTAGATGTTGTCGAACTACCGAAATGAGAATCTAATGAAAACAAAAAAACAATCAATATTTAGGTGACAAACAAACAAACAATGTTGTAAACAAAGCAAACAAACAAACCACATCAAATAAATCGAGATTTTTATGATGTGCCAAAAACCAGACAGAAAAAATTCATTAAATACTTTTTAATTAACTACCCACGCAAACATTTTACTACCTGTTTTTTATTAATTTGTTTCCGGATTTAGTCAAACAAACAAACAAACAGTAGCCAAAAACAAAACAAAACAAAAAAAACCGGCCTCATCACCAACATACAGAAAGATGACAGGTGTAATTCGAAATTTGCATGCACCTACACACACAGTCAATCACGTAATAAGCCTTTTTTTCTGTGTAAAAATAAGCCGCATCAAACTAAAATCTCATTTCCGTTTTTTTTTCGGTTTCATTCAACAAAACAAAAGCAACAACAGAAGCAGATAATAAAAGCAGGCAAAAGGCCGGATGATGATGCAAAAGTCTTATTCCTTTGAATGTTGGTGGTGGTTATGTTTTAGGTAGATAGGTAATATGATCGGTTCATTGATGCGAATAAACAACAACAACAACAACAACATTGACAAATACACCCAAACAACATAAATTCCATTATAAATGATAGATAATTGGTTATCTGACTAATTTTGACTATTGTAACCCAGAAAAAAAATTACTAACTACTATTTCTACACAAATTGTTTGTTTGAAATCCGGAAAATTCTTTTATTTAAATTAAAAAAAAATCCTATTCATCCATAATACGCCCTTGAAAAAAACATTGTAATTTATCAAATGTAATTCGTCAATAACATTCCATTTTTGTTTTGTTTTTTCTGTTTATAGGTTGAAAAAAATGGCCAAAAAGAAAAAAAAACAGTGAGAGAAAATGGCAATATTTGTTTGGCCAAAAATGTCTGTCTCTTTTTTGCCTTTTGATTGGTGTCCGTTCTTCTTCTTCACAAACAACATCATTATCAATTTACCAATGGCGCATCGTATTTTGGCTTTTTCGTTTTTTTTCTTCAACACAGGCCAACAACAGTGAAGAAAGAAAGGAAAAAAAATCCGGCGTCAACAGAAAAAAACAGCAAGAAAGAGAGAGAAAATGCAGGCCTTCCAAAAATTGATGTTATAAAGTGAAAATATAATAAGAAAAAAAAGAAAAATAAAATCTAAATGCCGGCACACATCGATAAAGAAATAAAGAAAGAGAGAGATAGGCAACCCGAATAAAGAAGAAGAAGAAAATAAAAACGGGAAAACACAGTAGTGTGTGTGTGCAATGGAAAGAAACTTCTTCTGTCGCCTTCTTTGTTGTGTTTTGTTTTGTTGGTTTGGTTTGGTTTGGTTTATTTTGGCCATCAAATAAAAAGAAAATAAAAATTGAATAAAAAGAAGAAAATTGAATGGGTGGAGCCATGATCAATTGGGAGCCTCCTTTTTATTTCTCTTTTTTTCCAGTTTTCTTGATTATTATCATTTCCCTATTTGACTTTCTCTCTCTCTCTCTCTCTCTCTCTTGGTTAGCTTAGCAACTTAGTCAACCAAAGATACATAAACGAGAGAAAAACGAAAAATAAGAAAATTCATCGTCGTTTGATTTGATGATCTTCGCAACAACAACAACAACAACAAATTGTATGACAACAACAACAACAATACAAATACAAATACCAATAACAACAACAACAACAACAACAAAACATTATTGAACATTGAATATTCACTTTTACTTTTTCTGTTTTTTTTCCGTTAATATTTTCGAAAAATTTTCATCATGTGAACAAAGTTCATGGTTGCATTCAAATCTTTAAAACAGTTTTTTTTTCTTCTTCTTCTTCTTCGTTTTGAATATTTCACCATTTCGGAATAATAACAACAAAAATTTTGTTTATTGTAAAATATAATGTTGATGATCGTCATCGACATCCAGGATGATGATGATGATCGGTGCAGCAAAAAGATCATCGTTAAATGTGTGGCTTTGTCGTTGTTTCCTTTTTTTTCTTATTTCTGTACGATCTGAATATACAAGGGGAACAAACAAACTTTTAGTGAATTGAATGGAATGAAAGAGAAAAAGAAAACCGATCAATATTGTTAGGCAAGAAGAAAGAAAAAATATCGAACCCATAAACTTTGTTATCGACAACCATTCTTTTTGCTATTTGAATTTTCGTTACATGATTGAATTTTAATCAAGTGAAAAAAAGTTGAATTTTTTTCAACTTTGAAGGTTAACAGAATGATAATTCGGAGAAAAAAAATTGATTAATTGTAGTGAAAATGATGAAATTCAAAAATTCAAAGAAAAAAAACCAAAATTCAACTTTTATTTCAATCAAATTGATTTGAACCAAGACTCGAATCCGATTCTGCATATACGGTTACGGTCATGATGATGATATTGGGAAAAAACATCCCATTTCCATTTTAAAATCGCATTGCTTTCGGCTTGAATTGATTTTTCACAGTGAAAAACTATTCTATCAATCAAATTGTATTGAATGAAACTATTCGGACCAAACGAACGTACTTGAACAAGAAAAAACTTAAGTATTACGATATTTTCTCTTTTCTTTTCTCACTCTGTATATATACAGATAGAGAGAGAGAAAAAATCATAAAATGATTTAATTTAGCCTGCAAAAAAAAAAAGAAAAAGTTTGATGATGATGGCAACGCAAAAGGTATGTCAATATTGATACAATATTCGATTCGTATTGAATTTATGTTTTTTTTTGCATTCGTTCATTCATTCAACAACAACAACAACAATCAGAAAAAGAATATATTAAAAAAAAGAAAAATTCAAAACATTTTAACATTGATTGTTGTTGTTGTTGTTGTTGTTGTTAAAGTTCATCGGGCCCCCCCAAAAAAAAACTTGAATATTTTCAAATCATTTTTTGTATGATAATGATAATGATGATGATAAAACATAATAATGACAATATCA
>ERZ500997.543-NODE-543-length-10747-cov-7.056117_pt1 | contig 10747 bp, 10 predicted proteins | sample MGYA00248826_ERZ500997 | MGnify/ENA primary metagenome ERZ500997 (study PRJEB25958, sample SAMN03398524) | human skin metagenome | study: EMG produced TPA metagenomics assembly of the Human Skin Microbiome Metagenome (human skin metagenome) data set.
TTATATTATTTATACTCGAATTACATCATTATTTAACGCCTTTTGTTCAAGAAGAATTGCTTGTTGATTTATCCAGTGGAAAAAAGACAAAAATCAACTTTGATATAACGTTTCCTCATGTCGTTTGTTCACGTAATTAGAATCGCATAATTTTCAAAGTTCAATTTTTAAAATTTTTATTGCGACAGACTTGTCATTGGATGCGACCGATGTTTCGGGCGAACAACATATTAACATACAACATGATATTTTCAAACGAAGATTAAATGAACGTGGTGATCCTATTGAACTGCCTCAGAAAGACAATAGTATGTTATTCTTACTAATTATTCAATTAATCCATTATTATTAATCGTTAACAAAAGCCATAGTAACAAAGAAAAGTTCAAAGAAAATCAACTCGAATCAAAATGGCCTTGACGATTCAATTGTAACGACATTAGATCCGAATCGATGTGAAAGTTGTTATGGTGTTGAAGATACGATTAAAAAGTAAGTTTTAAATGATGGCCTTGATGAATCAAATAAAATTTTTCTTTTCATAATAAATAATAGATGCTGTAATACTTGTCAAGATGTTCGTGAAGCATATAACGCTAAAGGCTGGGTATTCGATCCTGTCAATGTTGAACAATGTAAAAGAGAAGGCATTATAAGTATGAATAATACGTCCAAAGAAGGATGCCAATTATTCGGCTCGATCGTAGTGAATAAAATCGCTGGAAATTTTCATATTGCACTTGGACAAAGTTTTGAGAAACATCATGTACATGGTAGGCAATATTCATTTGTTTTTCAAAAACATCCTTTCATTTTTTAATCTATATGACCATTTTAGTTCATGATATCAACTTGGGCGAATTGATCTCGGTAATCAAAACAAAACAAAACCAAAAATTCGATTACAAACTAACCAACAGGAAATTTTTATTACATTGTAAAATATATAATATAGATGAACACTTCACACCGTATCAATCATCTATCATTTGGACAAAAAGTTCACACCATTGAAAATCAATTGGATGGAGTTTGGTTCATTAGTGAACAAGGTAATTTAAGGTTGAATTAACATCGAATGGCTGTTCCTATTGCCATGAATGTACCAAATGTACCACCACCTTGTATCATAACTTTACCCAAAGATGACAATAGTTCACGACCACGTAGGCCCATCCTAAAATATTAGATGAAAATTGGAAAACCAGAGATTTCATTAAAACATGATAGAACTTACGATAATGCTCGAAAACCGCCAAATAATCCACCTGATGCAAGGCCAACACAGGCACCCATCATAAAACCATATTTGACTCGATCCCAGCACGATGGTTGATAACCACGTTGGTATACATTACTTACAGCAGGCATAGTTTTAGAGTGACTGTTGATTAAACTTTATTATTTTAACGAAAATGAAAGAATAGTAAATCAAAATGAAAGGAAAACAATTATAAAATTCTCAACCAAAAAATTCACATGCGAATGTTTGCTCTGATGATGAAATCCATCGCATGTTTTTTTTGATAGCGGTGTGATACATAGATGTCGTTATCATCATTTTTTTGAAATTCAAAAAAAAAAATTTCCCTCACTTTTTATTTTTGGATTGATTTTAGGTCATGGTTTAGCTACATTTCAGTATTACATCAAAATTATACCGACAATCTATCAGGATCTCAGGAGTCAGGTAAATTGAAAAAAAATGAAAATTTTCTTCAACAACTAATCATATGTCACAATCAGCAAATTGAAACGAATCAATTCGCTGTGACTAGATTTAAAAAAGAATATGGTTCAACGTTAGATGCAATAACGGATGCAAGGTTACCGGGCGTATTCTTTATCTATGAATTTGGTCCAATGTTAATCAAATATAGTGAACAACATCGATCTACATTACATTTCCTGACCAATTTATGCGCAATAATTGGTGGTATATTGACGGGTAAGTTGTTTATTTATGATTTGGCTATCTGAATTTGTTTTTATTTTCTAACATTTATTTCGTGACTAGTGGCCAGTATTATCGATTCGTTTATCTATCATTCACATCGAGCTTTACGGGCTAAAATTCAAATTGGAAAATTGGGCTGATTTTCATTTATTTATGGATTTTGGAAAAAAAGAATGCATAATTTTTTTTCTTTTTTTGTTTATATATTGAGATTTAATTATTTTTTGTCAATAAATATATGATTATCTTGTGCAAAAAAAATCTTCCTTTATTTAAATATATAAAATTTGTTTAAATTTACAAAGTGAAATAAAAATATTCAAAACAAAAAAAAAACAAACTAAAATTCAATCCCTTCACCATTCATGGAGAAAAACTTGGTTAGTCTGGCCTTGGCTGTAGGTATTTTTTTGGTAACTTTTCTTTAAAAAAACAAACGCAAACAATTTCCGGGTTGATCATATTGAAAAAACGGATTCTTCAATAAAATTCATATAGTAGCCCAAATATTGGGACACACATTTTAGATATGTTTGTTGCTTTTATGATATAGCAAAAAGTTTTTTCGTTGTTGTCTTTCATTGGTGTTCATAAACATTTATGGTTTTTGCGCCGTCGAAACGAACAACGACCTGAACATTTAGTTTGGCGTTGTTTGTGTTTGTATGTATGAAAGAATATGCTGTTTTCGATCAAATTCAATGATTATGGCGATTCTTGCGCAGTGTATTGCATAGTGATTCATGAAAAAAATGTCCATGTGTGAAAATAGAGATGATTACCATAGACAAAAAAAATGCACATTGAAATGATAGGCGATGCCATACACTATTTGATGGCCATATATAATCGTATCAAATGATAATGTTAGCTTGATTGGTTCAATTCACCAGTCAATAACCCCAAGAATTTGGATTCTGTGCGCAGAATGACCCTAGGAATTTAATGTGTACAAGTTTCATTAATAATCATTTCGGTACCTTATTGCGCCGACTCTTGACCTAAACCAAATAAACAATTTTGATGATGGATCCCACCATTATCTTCCGCATATATGTGTTTTTTTTGTTAGTCAAGAAAATTTTCATTGATCATTATGCAATGACATGGGCACATTGACACACTCACACCAATTGATTCGAAACATCGATCTGATGATCATACAATCATGATGATGACGATTATGATGATGGTGCTTAAATATTTCATTGATCCTGGTGGATATTTATGGTTTTATTTGCTGCGAATTTTTTATTTTGAGTGTAATGATTTACACCAGAAAAAAACGCAACTTAATTCAACTAAAATTCTACGTTTAAGCTTATAGGCTGTATGTTGTGATCGACTTAAAATGTGACTGAAGAAGTCATTGTATCCGAAATTAGAATCTGGCTGATTGTATCTAGATTCTAGACTATCGAGTAATATTCTTTAAAAGTTATGAATGGTGACAACGGTAGGGCTTTCATCATAATCATTTCGGGTGAACCAGATTTTTCGATGGATGGCCTGCCTGCCATGTGTCTTTGCCTTTTTTCTTTCTGCATGTCAGCTACATTTGAATTTTTTTTCGTTCTTTTCATCCATTCAACCAATTCATTTGCCGAAAAATATTATATCGCACCATTTCAATGATAATACGTTTTATCGTCTTATATTGTAGTTTTGTGTTTTAATTGTGTTGATAGTTTTTTTTTTTTTTTTTTTGCTTTGTTTGTTGAAATTCTGTACATTTTGATAAATGATCATTCAAGACAAAAAGATGATTATTATGATCAACAAATCTGATTATTGATTGATAAATAAATAAATAAATTTCCTGCTGTGATTAGCACGTGTTTGTTTTGCATCATTGTGATCCTGATTCATCATTGCAATGAATGAATATTGCAACCATCAACACACATCATCAAGGATAATAAAATTACTTGCTGGCTGTATTCAACCAATGAAATGCCAGATTTCCATTTGCAGAAAAAATCCCTACTTATTGCATCATCCATTTATTCGCAAAGTGGAATTCATCACTAAATCACTGTATGTTTATGTATGTAAGTGCCACATTCTAGTGATAACTAGATCTAACCTGATTCGATTTAGAATAAATAAATAGCCAACCTTGAGCCACTATTGTGGTAATCATTGTGTGTAATGAGAGAAAACAAAATTTAGCAGAGAGAATTTTTCCATTCAGTTTATAACTTGTCCTGATTCAATTCAACTTGTAATGACCGAACTAAACCTATCGATCAACGACCCAACAAAAAAAAGATGATAATATTGTTGTATGGTTAGATTATAAATACAGGAATTCTTATTCTCTTGTTTAAGACAGAAATTAATGATTTTCGTTAAAAATTTTGACTAACAATTTCCTCAAACAACCAAAAAAACAAAATACTTCAAAAAAATGAAATTCATACTTCGTTCAAAGCTAGAAACTAACAATCTGATATGGTGTTCAAGATTTCTTTAAATTCATTTTTCAATCGAATAAATTATCGATAAAATGACCAACTCTGATGAGAAAAATAACGTTACAACCATTTTTTTTGACTTTGTACCACTAATATTTAGCGAATAAGAGGCAAAAACAATAAAAGACCCTTTGAATAATAGTAATTACCAAGTGTAGAGAAAATTACCATCATCACCCAAAGGGCAAGTGTGTTGTTGAAAATTTTGTTCTTTAGTTGATCCAATTTTTCATCTTTTTGAATGCTCAGAGTGGGTGTACCAAGGACAAAGGTGATATTCATGTCCTTGAAACGACTACTATTTGAAAAAATATAGCTAAAAGTTTCAAATTAATATACCCATGTTTATTCCATTTGGCCTTGAAGAAATTTTCGTTCAGGTCTCTTTTTGGAATATGTTTTGGGAATCGTGAATGAACTATTTGGTGCATGAACTTTTTTTGAACACATGTCATGTCAAAAGTTCATTAGAAAACAACAATTCCAACCAACCAACCATCACAATCTACCACTGCCATACTAAAATCGATTGTCCACATGTGTTCATATGTTTTATCCCCACAAATCACCCACCCATTTAAATTCAGAAATATATTCATTCATTCATTCATTGATATCAAGTTTGATTGGATTTTCATATACATTTTGGCTACTACTATCTTGGCCAGCAGCTAAATTTTTTTCTGTTGTTCGTTCATATGTACGTTATTATTTCAAAGTCGGCCATATTGCCGCGCGCTACAAAAATGAAAAAAAAACTGAAAGACAGCCACACATGAATGATGAATGATGAAATAAGGAGAGTTTTGAAAAGGTTTGTTCATATAAAAATCAGCAAACAAACAATACAAAGTTAGCTAAACTTTGTCGTTGTTATTGTTGTTCAATTTTGGCCTAAAATCTATACTCATCAGCTTTATACATTGTTATATGTAGTGTATGTTTATAGAATTGCTGAGCTAGCTGCAATGAGCTCGTTATTGGTGTTCTTTTCCCCTTCCTGGCACTACTTTGTTGTTCGTAATCATTGATTCAATTCGTTGTATGTTATATTCAGGTTTGTGTGCTGTTGAAGAGATCTCATCATTCAACATACATTTAATGTAAATGCTACTCGAACAAAACACGAATGACGGCCCAAAATCAACTTTGAACAAGTATGGTTTTTCTCTTCAAAAAATATCTCTTTCTCCATAATATATTTGTATAATGAATCAAATGTGGCCAAAATTACATTCATATAGTATCATCTCATAATCACCATCATCATCTGAAATATCATCATCGATAGAGAAGGCAAGTGGACACAACAAACCAAACAGCACTGCTACAACAACGATCATAATTTTGAAAGTCCACTTCCATTCATCCATTGACGACGACGATCATCATCATCATCGTCATCGTGGTTAAATAATAATCAACGAAAAAAGAAATTTAACCATCAAAATTTGTTACCATTGACGTCGACAGAAAACAAAAATTTCATTCTAACCATTGGTTTGTCATTGTGTTAATATTTTTTTTGAATATCAGTATTTTTTTTTGTTGCCTTTTTGTTTTTTCCAATTTTTGTCCATCATCATCATCATCATCTATTGGATGTGAAATAAATAAATTTGTCTAGCAAATTTTTTTTGCAGCTACTGGCTAGCTGCTTTTTACAAAACAAATTTCCTTTTACGCCTGTTGAATTTTTGTTTTAAGTTCATTTATTTCAATGAAAAATTAGCTTGGAATTTTTGCTGTGTGCGTTTGTGCATTGAAGAATATTCTTGTGAATTCAATATTTATTTATGTTTTTTTTTTCGTTTGTTCGAATAGTGATCAATAAATTTGTGTATCAATCCCATCAACAACAACAAAATTAATCAAATATGTTTCAACTATTTGGTTCGTTGAAACAATTTATTAAACCACAAAGCTGTGTAATCGATAATCACATTTATCGATTACATTATAAAGCTACCGTTCTAATATTGGTTGCATTCTCATTGATGGTAACAGGTATGTTTCGTTATTTTTTTGTAATGAAAAATTCAAAACCCCCTCTCTCTGCCATTCCTCCATAAATCAAATAAAGCAGTAAGACTAGAAAAAATCATAGGAAAATAAGACAAACCAACACCTGGCTTTTTTAACAAGATGTAACCGGATGGACATTGTCCGGCCTGACGTTCTTCTTATTATTATTACTAAAAGAAATAAATTTTAAGGCTTTTGTTAAATAAAAAACCAATAATTTTTCATCAAATAAACTCTTCTAGTTGTGTTCGATTGGCCTCAATAACCTAATCGATAATTATTCAATTTAAATGTTATGATTTTTCTTTTTTTTTCAAGATTCAAAATTTTAATTACATAAATTGTGTTACTACGACAACAAATGACTAAAAATTTTATTTTTTTATTTTATTCATAGCTCGACAATATTTTGGTGATCCAATCGACTGTATCTCTCGTGACGATATTCCACCAAATCTTCTCGGTATGTTGATCATCTAGTTCATATATTATATTTCTGTGTTTATGTCTGAAAAACAAAAAAAAACAACAAAATATTCAATCATTAATGGTTGACACCATTAAAATACTATGTCACTATCGTGTGGTAAATTTGATTTTTATCGCGATAAGTTTTAAAAAAAAGAAATTATCCCTTTGATAAAAAGGGGAAAAAAATATGCGAACCGTTCTGATTTTCTGTTTCTCTCCCCCGCCTCAATCGATTTCGATTTAGTGATATCGCCCAAATGAAAATATTCACTATATTTTATTTCGAAAAATAAAAAGTGTGAAAAAGTTTTTTTTCTGATTTGAAAAAATATTTCCATTTCCAAAGAACCATTTGCAAGTATTAATTATTAGAGAATTCAATAATTTATTTTTTCCATAGTTTTGTTTATACGATTGCGAAAAACAACATCGATAATAACATCTGTGCAAAGATAAACCACTTGTTGTTTTTCCTTGTTACTGCTACTGTTGAATTGAATTGTTTGTAAATGAAATTCAAAGGCATTTATCATACAAATTACTTGGGTGTTTTAGCTTGGAAACAATTTGTGCTGTTGTTTGGTTAAAATTACAAAAATCCTAATGTTTTGTTATGTTAATTACAAAAAATATTAAAAAAAAAATTTATCATTAATACCTGTGAAATGCAAGTGTAAACAGTTATTCTCTTTTGCTTGCCAAACAACATGATTAGAATCGGATTTTTTCTTTCCCTTATTTGATAGATGAAATGTGTGTAAGTGTGTGTTTGTGTGGGTACAGTGTTTAAAAGAAAATTAATGTTTTTTAAATTATAAAAAAAACTTGAATTTCTTCTCTTCCTCCCCCTATTTTATTTAAGCACGACATTTTTTTCAGTAATCAAAGAAATAACTTTTCAAAATCGTTTTTATCAGCTTAGAAAATAATTTGAATGATTTTTTTGATTAGTTACTTCGATACTTCCACCACAACCACTTGTTGAATGTATGTTTTATGTGTGATCTGATCTTTTTCTTTAAGATCTCGTTTAAAAAAGACATTCAGATCACATATTTTGATACTAGGATGTTAACTATGATCAATCTGAAATGTCATCTATATCGGTTTTCAAGAAAGAAAATCAATACCTTTCATTTATAAAATAACGATGTTATGTGAAATGAATGCATAAAAAACTAATTAATATTCGTATGATGAATGTTTGATATTAGCAAACAGCAGCAGCTTATGAAAACCAAATGACCATATGATGACAGTGATTAAAAGTTTCGGCCATTTTTTTTCGCTTGCCAATGTATTTTTGATTGGTTACCAAACTAATCATCATCATCATTCATGATATAGCCTAGCTCAAACAAATTTTTTTTGTTGTTGAGGATATCAATGTATTTTTTTATGCAAGCAAACCACTGACAATCATGATAAAAAAAGATTTATTATTGTTGATTTATTTCAAAAATGAAAAAAATGAATTTTTTTTTTCATTTTGATTTTAAATGATGAAAAATGTCACTCATGCGCGTTTGTTTGATTTGGATAGCTTGATGATGATCTTAATCATCGTTAACAACAACATTTTTCTTGCCTTTTTCGTTTGCGCAATCCATTGACCCCGATCAAGGTTCGATCAACTTTCTTTTTTTTGTTCCTTTCGGTTATTGTATTTGTCCAAGTTTTTTTCCCTAAAGGATTATCCTTTTAACAAGATATATTTCGTCTGTTGATAATGATGATTAAATGAGGACGAAGAAGCCTTTGTGCCCATTCATTATATATTTTTTTAATTTTATTTTTGTTTGGTCATTTTTTTAATAATTTCGGTTTTCATTTCCTATATTTTTTCGGTTATAGATACGTATTGTTGGATTCATACGACATTTTCCATAGAGAATGCATGGAAAAAACGTGTCGGTGAAGAAGTGCCATATCCGGGTGTGGATAAAACTACACCGAATGAAAAACGTGTTTATCATGCCTACTATCAATGGGTCTGTTTTGTGCTTTTCTTCCAAGCGTTAGCCTTTTGTGTTCCTCGTTATCTATGGAAAGCGTTTGAAGGTGGTCTTGTTAAGAATCTTATGCTTGGTTTAGATCGGCCTATTCTTCCGGATGAGGATCGTATGCGAAATATTGATCTTGTTGCCTATTACCTTTACCGTAATAAAAAACTTCATAATACATTATTCCTCGTCCATACAATCACCGAAGTGCTCAACATGTTCAACGTTATTATCCAGATGATGGTAATGGATCGATTCTTGGGCGGCGAATTCTCCAGTTATGGCTGGGAGGTTCTTAACTTCACTGAATGGGACTGGTCTGTTCGTTTTGATCCAATGGTGAGCATAGAAATGAAAATTATCTTCAATCAAAATAATATTTTTTTTTCTTTCAGATAAAAGTGTTTCCACGATTGACCAAATGTACATTCCATCGTTATGGCTCATCTGGTGATGTTCAACGACATGATGCTATGTGCATTTTACCAATCAACATTGTAAATGAAAAAATCTATATATTCTTGTGGTTCTGGTTTTATTTCATGGCTATCGCTAGCGCACTTGGTTTAGTGTATCGTGCATTGACCATCTTATATCCAGGTATCCGTTTGATGGCTACACATTCACATTGCCGTATTGCTGAAATAAACTTGATTCGTAATGTTCTTAGCCGTGGACAAGTTGGCGATTGGTTTCTTATTGATATGATTGCTAAAAATATTGATCCAATCAATTTTCGCGATCTATTAATTGATCTGTCCAGTAAATTAGAAATGGATAAAGAGGGTTAGAGAAGATAAAATTCCGAATTCAATATCAAATCGCCAACCATACATTCTTGCATGACGATCAATTTCAATAATATTATTGTTGAACCACGATAAAACGACCAAAAAATTTAATAATGAAGAAAAAGATCTCCTATCTCTCGCTTTTTAAACATACATGCACACGAAACTCTATAAACACACACCTTTTTCGAACCAAAAACAAACCAAACAGAAAGGAACGCATAAAAACAATCAACTAATAAGGCCATATTATGTTGGATCATAGATTTTTTTCTTTTCATGTTAATCATCATCGCCACTTTTTTCAATTAAAAATTCATACATCTAATGATACACCACACAAAAGAATTGTGATTTTATACCATGCTCCCCTACATTTATACAATTTAAATATATATCATGATATCTTTCCATATATATTTTATATTATCATTCTATTATTATCTGTGTCGATATGTGGACATGAAAATTTTCAACACAATTCGTCATTCTAATTGCTATATCAATATACATTTTATTCTGATAGCCAAGCCAAAACATAAACATCTGAATTTCTGTAATTTCCTTACGAAAAATTGCAGAAAAATAATTTGAATTCATTACTATATTTTTGGAAACATTTTTTTTTCTCTTCCTTCCTCTCTTGCTCTATTTGTATTATCATATATTTTATATTTTGAAATTATTCCTTTTTTTGAAAACATTTTATGATTTTATATTATATTATACAACACATGCATGTTCAATACAAACACACACATACACCAAAATTACGAATTGTGAAAACAAATTTTTTTCAAAAAAAAAAAATCAAACATTGATGGTCATCATCATTATCATCATCATCATCAAAGCAATCAATTAATTATTAAATTGAGTACAAATATATCACACCTACAGATTCTTTTTAGGATGTTTAATAATTTTATTTGTTTTTTTTTGAAAATTATCATTTTTCTTAAAAAAAATCATTTTTATCAAATTAGAATTGAATTAGCTTGATGCTGTTAAATTGTGTTTTTT
>ERZ500997.544-NODE-544-length-10726-cov-7.667042_pt1 | contig 10726 bp, 9 predicted proteins | sample MGYA00248826_ERZ500997 | MGnify/ENA primary metagenome ERZ500997 (study PRJEB25958, sample SAMN03398524) | human skin metagenome | study: EMG produced TPA metagenomics assembly of the Human Skin Microbiome Metagenome (human skin metagenome) data set.
AAGAAGAAATCGGAATAGCAAGAATAGAAAAAGGGATTCTGCAAGGTGATTCTTTATCTCCCCAGCTATTCGTAATTGCCATGGAGCCGCTGAGCCGAATACTCAACAGAAACTGTGATAAAGTACAGATCTACGACACTAATTTCAAAAGAAATCATTTAATCTTCATAGATGATATAAAATTATTGGCGAAAGATGAACAAGACCTCCAAGAATTATGCTTCTATACGAAGTCATGCTTGAAACAGATGGGGTTCCAAGTAAATGAACAGAAGTCTGCTAGCAATATAGATAGTGAGCAGGCTTTTGGTGAAGAAATCGACAACGAAAAAGGATACAAGTACCTTGGAGTACTGGAAGATTCAAGAAATGTATTTAAAGAAGAAAATAAAAAGCTGATAGAGGAGAAAATTATTGAGAGAACTGAAAAATTATGTCAAACAAAGCTTAACGCAAAAAACCTGATGCACGCTATTAACGAATATGCCATTTCGACCATTAACTATTATGTAGGTCTATTGAACTACGAGATGTATGAGTTCGATGGTATTGACCAAAAAATAAGAAATATACTACAGAAACACGGAGTGATTAGAAATGCTTCGAATATTGACCGACTATACCTGGCAAGAGACGAATTAGGCCGAGGACTATGTAATATCAGTGAAAAGGCAGAAATCATGATGATGAACCTACATGACCAGATGGAGAAAAGTACCGAATATTGTCCTGTAATAGAAGTCGAAAAGAATATGACGCAAATGGGTCTGATCAAAGAAGTACTGAAGAGAAAATATCAGATAGGTGACGAAGATCTAGAAGCGAAAACAATCAAAGCTAAACAAAAAGAGATCAGAATGAATCGAATAATGGAAAAAAACATGCACCGAATATTGTTTGAAAATGAAGATGGACATATCGACACAAAACAGTCATCGCTGTGGCTACGAAAAGGAAATATAAGCCTTCAGGAAGAAGGATCAATATGTAAACTACAAGACCGAAATGTGTTTTTCAACCGGATGAGATGCCCGCATTGCAAGAAAGGCACTATGAGCGTCGAGCACCTAGCAACTAATTGTGGCGGAATGTTAAGTTTCGATTATAAAAAACGTCATGATGATGTTGTGAGATGCATTCACCTCATGTTTGCTAAGAAATATGGACTGTCGAAGAGCAAAAAGCTGAAGAATTACAAAGTGGAGAACGTGATATCAAACGAGAGAGTACGAATCAAGTCGGATGTAGCTGTGATTACGGACAATAGAATCCCAAATAACAAGCCGGACTTGATGATCCACGATTTGAAGACAAACGATATCCTATTGGTGGAAGTAGGAATCACTAGTAAGAGAATATTGCCCAATACTGAAACAACAAAGAGGAGGAAGTACGAATTATTGGCCAACGAACTAAAATCAATGTACGGTAGTAAAGTGATGGTGGTCCCGATTGTGATAACGTGGGATGGATTGGTGACTAGACACCACAGAAAGCACGCGGAAAGTTTGGGGATAAGTGACAAAATCCAAGCATATATCCAAGGTCAGGTGCTGAAGAGAACCTTGGAGAGTGTAAGGATAGACGTCACGAACCCCCAGGACTAGAAGGGGAATTCAACTGACATCCATCGACATAGTGAGACGTGAATGCAAATAATTACCACCACATTGTATATATGATGTTAATTTTGTATTGCTATTTCTGTTTTTATAATTTTTTAAATGATTGAATAAAAAATTGTTTTGTTTTCACAAGATGGCATTAATTGACGATTCTGTTGGATTACCTGTGATTCTTGTTGTCACTTCTTTAATGAACAACTCCATATGTGAATTTTTTGTGCATGCATGCCGGATTGCTGAATTCTTGCATTGAAAATATGATTATTTTAAACAAGAAAAAAATGGATTCAATTCTTTTATGATAATAATAATGATGTGGATCATCGACTATAATGAGTTTTAAAAGTATAAAACGTATAAATGATAAAGTTGTAATGAAATGTCCAACAAATCAAAAAGAATTACAACTTTTATTCGGTGAAATCGACAATTTTTGCAAAATTGATTTACCAGCCAAACTTGATGGACTTGATAAAACATCGATTCAAGGAAAATGTCCAAAGACCAATGAAGAGCTGAACGATTTATTCCATGATATTGATAACTTTTTAAAGATCGATCTACCATGCAAACTCAGTGGATTAGATGATATTTTGCCCTGTGAAAGATGTCCCAAAACCAAAAATGAAGTGAAAATTTTATTCCATAAAATCGACGACTTATGTAAAATCAATTTACCATCTAAGCTTGATGGTCTGGAAAACATTCCAATCGTTAATGTCAAAGAAAAGAAAAAATATCCCAAAACTAAAGAAGAACTCAACTCACTTTTCAACGAAATTGATAGTTTTTGTCGAATCAAGATCCCTTTTAAATTGGGTGATTTACATGAAGAAGATAATCTATTAGATTCTCAACAAAATAAAAAAGATGACTTCAAACCTATCAAATCCACAATTCCATCATCAAGAAAGATAAATGTAAGGAAAAAACAAACAGTTGATGTCATCGCCAACAATAAAAGTCAGAATCAACATTTCAAATTGAAAATTGTCGAAAATAGACCTGATGATAGACCAATTGCGATAACAAAACCAAAACCAACAGCGAAAACGAAAATTAAGAATGTCAAATTACCAAAAAAACGCAAAAAAGTGCCCCAATCCATATCGCCAGATTCTACATTATCGCTTAAAAATCTATTCGATACTAAAAATAATGTTCAATCTCGAATGATTTTTTTCAAAGAATATTTGTCCAATATTAAACAACAATATTCGACAGATAAATATCGACGTAAAAAATTTACGCAATCGAAAGAGTTATTCGATTCCGGATACAGTTCATCTAGTCCTTGTTCATTATCTATCCCTTCTTCACCTGCTTCATCCATATCAAGTTCAGAAGAAACCTGTACGATGAAATCGATAAAATCCTGTTCAACCTTTTCAACAAATTCATTATCATCCACTTATTCTTTGATTTCTAGAAATAATCCTAATGGAAAAACCGTCTATCTGCAAGATCAATATGAAAAGTTTATTGAAAAACGAACAAAAAGATCTCGAAATCTAAAATATGAACAAAATTCAAAGAAATTAAAAACAAGTCAACCTGAAATTGATAATAAAATTATTGAATGGAGTTCAAAAACATTTACGGATTGTCCATCCACACCGAAATATGATCGTTTTGAAAACGAAACACCACCACAAACACCATCATGTTTTATTGACAATCAGATTTTAGATCTAGAATGTTTAAATGATTCTATTCTAATCGATGATTTTCCAGCCACCACAAAACAATCATCATCATTCAATCCTGAACAAATTTCCGAATTTGATGATTGGTTACGAGAAAATTCAACAAATCTTTTATTAATTTGATAATTTATTGAAAGAAACTTATAATTTTTTTATTCATGTATCATTTTCATTTTGAAATTTAAAATTACGAAAAACATTTTATATTAAAATTTTTATTCGAAAAAATTGTGTCTATTTAAACCATTTTTACTTATTTAAGTTAAAATAATAGCGCGTGTGAGTTAAGCCTCTCCTTTAGAACAGCACCGCAAGAGAGCGAGAGTGAAAGTGTGTGCTGTGTGCTTTTTTTTTACTTGTGCTTGTTTTTGTGTGATTTCTGAGTATGTATTTATGTGTGTGAGCGTGAAAATGGCGGAATCAAAAAATGAACCAATTCGATACAAAAGGAACATGAAAAAAAATTCTTTCCAATATTTCATATTCTTGAAAATCAATTGATTACAATTTCGAAATTTGTTCTACAAAATCTGAAAAAGAAATTGCGGAAAAAATCGTTTCCAGTATTCGAATGTCATCATCATCGTTCAATTGATTTGATTATTATTTTTCTTCGATCAAAAACAAAATTCAATCTTTATTTTCATTTTATTGTTAAAATTTGGTGTGGCTTTGATCTTATTCATATGTTGTGTATGTAAATGTGTACATGTGTTTTTCCCTTCCCAACTCTTTCAAATAAAATTACAGTGGATAAAACACCACAAAGTGTATTCTCAAATAAAAGCCATACACGAATCTAATTCGAGCAATATACAGTTCTTTGGTCCATTTGAAACATAAAATTTTGATTCAGATTGACTGATTGATGATAATGATTTTTATTTTCTTCTTGGACAAGCATAAAATAATACATGGCGAATAATCATCTTGGACTTTTTTGTTTTTGTTTGTCGGTTCATTATAATTGTAATATGAATTAATTTTCATTTCTCTATCTCTATAAATATAAATATTTTTTTCATGACAAATTTCTTGAAAAATTGTGCAAATATATTAAAATGTCGGATGAAAATTTTGCCGAAACAAATGTAAAAAAAGTTCATAATAATTTTCATAATAATAATAATCGAAATACAAAGTCAGCGCTTATTCAATCCACATCAATCAATACGTCCGCCGAATCATCTTCATCGCCACCATTATCATCTTCATATTCATCACCAACATCGAACAATAAATTTTCTATGTTTAATAGTGCCCTAAATTCATCACCGATTACAAAATTTGACCATAATAATAAAGTTTCAAACAAATCATCATCATCGGTTGTTGTTGTTGGAATGAATCGATCTTCTGAATCGTTGATACAGAAAATAGATGAAAACATTGTTGATGAAAATATACTTTGTTTCGATGAATCATTAACATTCGAACAATTTACACTTATTGAACATTCGTATTCAAAACCGAAAAAGGTATGTAAATTATATAGGAATTATTGGTAGTTTTTGTTTATGTTTTTTTTACTTTAATAATAACCAAATGATTAAGGCATTAAAATTGAGCAAAAGACTTCGAAAAGATAAACATCGAATCAAGAGTAAATTGTTGAAAAATAAAAAAAGTTCAGGTAAGTTATTTGAAAAATTATATTTTAATTTTTTTTTCATCGTTGTTTTTTCCTTTAGATAAAAAACATAAAAAGAAAAAATTTCGACAAAATAATAATAATAATCCATCTGTTAGTATAATTGAAGAAACGAAAATCAAAACTGAAAGTTCGGAAATAAACGACAGCCAAATTTCTCTCGATTCCAAGATTGGTATATTGGAAAATTCTCAAAATATTTCAACATCTGCAATAGCCGAAAATAGCATTATGAATGACAAAGATATTTCTTCCTGCAGCATCAATTCAGAGGCAAATGTATCTGCTAGTGGACGTATACAACGAACACGTAAAAAACCAAAAAGATGGGATAATGATGAATTGGAAGTCGATTTTAGTGGTGGAAAATTGAATATTACAACAAATACCCAAGATGACTCGAAAACTAAACGTGATGAACCACCGGTTAAAAAAGCAAAAAAATTGGATAAACCTAAATTGATTATTGTTGAAAGTAGTAAGATTAAAAAGGAAGAAGTTTTTGTTAAAGAAGAAGAAATGGAAGAATCGGATGAAGACAGTGTTTCGGATAAAAATATTGATCATTCATCTGATGATGATGAAAACGATTCGAATTTTGATTCTGATGATGATCCTGAAAAATTATGGTTTGTACATCAATATGAAATATAATCGAATTTTTAATTTTATTCGAATAAATATTTAGGTGCATTTGTCGGCAACCATATGATGATCGTTTTATGATTGGCTGTGATCTTTGTGAAGAATGGTTTCATGGAAAATGTGTGAATGTAACAAAAGTTCAAGGTTTGTTTCATCTAAATTCTTAATTTCCTTCAAAAGTTTCTCAAACATTCCTTATCAATATATAGGACGTAAAATGGAAAAATTGGGCGAAGATTGGTATTGTCCATCTTGCCGTGAAGATTTAAACAAAGGTATCCCAAAAGAAGAATTAAAAGAACGTAAGATCGAGGAAAAGAAAGCACTAGAACTTGCTGAAAAAGAAAAACGATTGCAAAAAAATAAAGCAAAACTGTTGGAGAAAGCTCGTATACGTAAAGATTCGTCATCGAAACATTCATCTGTACATGATGATGATGATGATTCGGTAATTCACCCGAAACAGTCGAAATCATCACGCCATTCAATATCACGATCGAATAGTTCGAAAATTGAATCAAAGAAAGAAAAAGAAGAGGAAGAGAAACGGCGTCTAAAAAAATTGATAAAAGCATCTAAAAAGGATTTGAATGAAAAACGAGAAAAGCTAAAATCTAATGAGCAAACAACCACCACAATTAATCATTCAACAGAATCGATGGACAATGAATTAAAATATGATCATCCTGTTAACAATAATAATAACAATGATAGCCAACATGATACCTCGAACAGTTCAACATCTTTCACAAATAATAATTCATTCAATTCTGATACCGAATTTTCTAAAGTTTTCGTCATACAAAAACATTCAAAACAAAATGATAATAATAATTTGAATAAAAAGAAACATAAAATCGATCCAATTGATCAATCCGTACAAGATTTATTTAAAGCGGAACCAGCTGTTTTAATGCGTTCATTATCATCGTCATCATCTACCTCGAGTTCTGTAGCTACAACCCCTGCTGCTGGTGTTACCGCAGCCATAAATACAAATCAATTATCACCAAATCATCAACAACGTAAAACCAGTGTTCATATTGATTCACGGCGAACATCAATATCATCTTCATCAAATGATAATATAGCTTGTCCAAATGTCAATAATTGTGGCGGAAAAATTCAACAGAAAATAAATAGCTCAGAATCAATAAAATCTATTTACTGTAATCAAGATTGTTTACAAACACATGTAAATGATGTGTTAAAAGCATTACGTTCACTAAAACGCATGAAAGACAAAATGAATCTGACAACGCCTTCACAATCATTAAAAGTAATTTTGATTGATCGATTAAACAATGATCGAAAAGATAATATTAAGGAAAAGGACGTATTGGATTTCATTCGCGCCAATCAAACATTTGAGATTCATAAACCTAGTGCATTGAGAAAATCTTCGAATACTGGACCAAACACTAGTACTGCTAATATTTTGACCAATAAAACTGCAACATTGTCATCATCGGCCAAATCGCCGCCAACCAGTAAAGTTTCAAATGAAACGTCTACAAAAAATAAGCAAGCACAATCATCATCGACAATTAAATTGGAACGTACATCAAGTGTTTCGTCTGATACATCCAATGACAATAGGAATGAAAGTCGTCGTCAATATGTACGCAACACGATCAACGAAATTTTAAAATCCAGGTAATTGTTTGATTTTTTAATGCTTTTAATTGATTAATGATTATTTTTTTAAATTTTTAGATATAAAGAAATGACTATTGATGAAAAAGCTACGATATCATCATTCAGTGAGATAACTAAACTTTCTGTACAGATTGAAAATGAACTTTTCAAAGTGTTCAAAGTTGTCAATTCAAAATATCAGACAAAATCTCGATCTCTAATTTTCAATTTACGTGACACAAAAAATACATTATTTCGTAAAGTTTTATTGGGAAAGGTTTCACCTGAACGTTTGGTTAATATGTCACCGGAAGAATTAGCTTCAGCTGAATTATCACGATGGCGTGAACATGAGAAAAAAACAATGATACAATTGATCACAAGAGATGCATTCGATCAGGCTAATCAGGTGATTGTCAAAAAGACACATAAAGGTGAAGAATTTATTGAAAATGATCTCGTGTTGGACCTTCCTTCAACGGAAATTGCAGCCAATAATGAAAAAGGTAAGTTTCGTAATTTGGTTTTTTGATTCTTAATTCATATTGCCTTCGTATTTAGCTCCGTTGAATGATTCCAATCAAACTGATAGTGAATCGAATATGAGTAATTTGCTGGAATCACCTGTGAAAGAAGCACCAGTTTCCTTGACTAGTGGTCCTCAAGAAAATAATGACTCATCTTTATTGGATATCTTGGATACAACTTCTCAGCATTCTGCACATGTGTATTCTAGCAATTGTAAAATTTGTACACAAAATTCTTCGACCAATGAATCGATTAAATTGGAAAAGGATAATATTTCGAATGTGTCAATGATGCCACCCACTTCACCAGTAGCCAAAACTAGTAAAGAAATCGATTCGCCAACTGTTCAACGTTTACAACCAAAACGTGTACGAGTTGAAAATGAATCTTTTAATGAATTTCTCAAAGAAGCAGAGAAGAAATTATCCGATAAGATTCTTATGGAAATTCAACATTCCATCACGACTACTGTAGATACTCAATCTTCAAATGATATTGATAAATCTATTACGACAAATGATATGAATTCGACAAAGTCTTCTCAACAATCACCATTGTCATCCTCTAAAGAAACTTCTCATGACAAAAATTCCGATACTAATGGCAATAAAATTAGCGAACACAAGACTTCTAAACCCGTTTGGAAAGGGACAATTTTCATGCAAGATGTGGCCAAATTTGTTGCCACCGCGCAGGTTATTACTGGAAATGCCGTTGAAGTTAAATATCATCTTAGGGTAAATGAATTTAGATTTTTTCTTATTCATCATTGTTATTAAATTTTTCCCTTTGCAATACAGCACGATTATGTCGAACAGATTACCGTTTGTGGTCGAATAGCACCGGAACAAGCATTAGATTACATTGAAAAATTGAAAATTTCAAAACATTCAGAGATCGTTTTAATAAGATTTATTTGGTCCTCTCGTGAAGAACGAACTGGTTATGATGCTTTTTTTCATTATCTTAAAACCCGTAATCGATTAGGTGTTGTGTATCTAAAACATTCTACTACTGGTTATAAAGATTTCTACATTTTGCCATTGTCTCAAAATAGTGATATACCCGAAATATTGCTTCCATCAAACAATTCTGGTCAGTTGGATTTTTTTTGAATTTATTTGAAAATTATTTAATTGGTATTTTTTTATAATAGTCAATTTGATTGGTGAAATTGGAAAGAAAAATCACCGACCAAATCTTTTGTTGGGGATATTAATTAAAACTCGTAAATCAAACAATAACATCAGTCAATTATCAACGAATATTTCGCAATCGATTCAGCAAAATGATTCGGTAAGGAATTTCATAAATATATTAAGTCTATAAAGATGATAATTTTTTCACTTAAAGCCCTCAGTCAATGAACGTTCATATACACCGCCATTATCTTCGAACGTATCAAGCACCACTCCTCCATATCATGATCCTGACGATGGTTCTTATACACCGCCCCCATTATTACATTCAACACCGAAAATATCGGATGGTTCGAAAAAAATCGGTCACCACCATCAACATCATCGATCAGAAAACAAATCATTAATAAATCAAAAACATGATCTCACAAAATCGTCTAATCATGATGAAGAAAAATTGAGTGATATGATTGAAAAGGTTTCTTCAAGTTCAAATCCCATTGAGATGACCGCATCAATATTAAATGCTATTGTCGAAACTGATAATCTAGAATTGCAAGGAAAATTATTAAGCAAATTGCAAGCCAAAGTTGAAGATAAGCTTCAACATACTATACAAAATAACACCGAACTAAATGTTTGTCATTCGAATATGGACGGGACAACAGCATCGATGCCAACAAACATAATGGTTCCTACTAGCTCTTCCTTATCTTTTGATAATCTTATACCTAATATCAAAAACATTCAATTACCGGATAATTTAAAAGATATTCTCCGAACTGTTCAGGACAAGACAGCTCAAGTTGCTGATGCTCAACGAATGATAGATGGTGGAAATATGAATTCTTCGTATATAATCAATTCATCAAATGGTAATTAGCACATTCGATAATTTTTGATAAAATTTTTGTTAATTTTTTCTTTACTTTCAGTTGATCATAAAAATATTCAACAGAATAATGTTTCATTCAATGATCCACGTTTGCGTCAATCCGTTTCTACCCAGCCGGTTGCCGCATCAATGTCCAAAGATGAACTATTGCAAAAAGCTCAAGAACAAATGGCAGCATTAGCGCAAATGGAATATCAGCAACAAAATCCATCTCAACAAACAATAAATACACGAGCCATGCATCAGCATCATCAGCAAGAACCAATGATAATGGCTGGCGGTGGAAGAATTCCCAGTACTTCAATCGCAGGATATCATGCAAATCAAGCAAATGAAGAACATTCACCCGGAATGTCGAATCGAAAAATCAGTTTTCAATGGAAGAAAAAGAAATAATAATCTGAATGAATGGAATTTTGTTTTAATCTTTTTTTCGATCTCCTCAAACAAGAAACCGTTTATTCACCCAAATTTTATTAATTTTTTTTGTTGTTTTTAGATATAAAATGATGATGATGGTTCGAAAATTTTGTTAACATTTTGATTTTTTTTTGTACACAAACATACAATTCAGTCACAATTCACATATATAAAAATTTGAAACAACAAATTTAAAGCCAATTGATTATCATCATAACTTGTGATGACAAATTATGCACCACTTTCATTCGTTGATCTTTATCATCATCATCATCCATTATAATTAACTCATAATTAACATCATTTTTTTCTGTCTTTAATTGATTATAATGTTGGAAATTTTTATTTCCTTTATTACACATTCATTCTTGAATTTCAATAACTTTTTTTCTTTTTTTTTTGCTTTTGTTATAATTGATATTGATGTTATTATACTGGGAATATATTCTTTACGAATTTGAAATTACTTTTCGTATTCT
>ERZ500997.545-NODE-545-length-10726-cov-6.096523_pt1 | contig 10726 bp, 11 predicted proteins | sample MGYA00248826_ERZ500997 | MGnify/ENA primary metagenome ERZ500997 (study PRJEB25958, sample SAMN03398524) | human skin metagenome | study: EMG produced TPA metagenomics assembly of the Human Skin Microbiome Metagenome (human skin metagenome) data set.
AATAATTAATAATAACCACAATTATAGTAATCAAATTTATAAATTGACCAAATAACCGAATAATAATAATAATAATAAACAATGATAAAGATGAAGATGGTGAAACCATAATAAACAAGAACAAGAACAATTTATATATAGAATCACAGAGTTCAAATTAACAAAAAAATATAGCGATCCATTGACGAAAGAAAAAAATACCGATCCATATTGATTTACATATTCGATTTGAACAAAGAGATTCGGTGTGGATTATTTTGTTTATTTTAGGTTTTAACAATCGGTGATTCGCTATGCAAAAAACGATTGTTTTTGTCCATATGATGAGGAGAATAAGAAGAAAGAGAAGAATGTTCAATGGTTGAGGAATGTGTTATGGTCGAATTGTTACAATTTGATGCTAATGCTGATAAAGATGATGTCATAATCGATGATGATGATCTTGGTGGTTTGACAGGCATATTTAATGATTTCGATAAATTTAATGGACGATGAATTGAAGATTGCATTACGGCCAAAGGTCCCATAGTGTCATCTGCGGCTAATGGCAGCAAAGGTCTCGTATTTTTAATCGATGAATCAAAGTAATGATTTTGTTTGCTTGTTTTCTTGGTCATATTAGAGTTAGGATCAATTCCGGAATACTTCCCAGTGGAATTATTGTCTGAATAACCATAGAGTGAATGTGGCCAATGAATAGCAGTGGTTGTTCGGTGATTTGGTGTTGCAGACATTGTCACAATCGTATTGCGACAGTTATGCATAACATTTGGAAATTCTTCTGGTTGATGATTATTAATTATATTTTTTCTCAACTCATTCGACTCGATTCCGTGATGACCAACTTTATCATAGTGATCATTATGAATCATACCATTGTCAGACGATATTGGTAAAAGTCGTTGTTTTGAATCGATATCGCTATCAGCTTCACTACTCGGGCCATAAGATGATGATGAAGATGAGGATGGTTGAAATGGTGACAAAGATTGGTCATGTTGTTGTTGAGAAGCTGATGTAGACAAATTATAGGTTATTGTAGATGATGAAGATGACAATGGACAAGCGACTGTAGATTGACTGTAGAGTTCATTATGATGATTAAGGTCACCATTAATTAACATAGATGCAGGTAATAACTGCCCTCTTTTGGATAAATGATGAGCATTAAACATGTCAACATTCAGTTCATCTTCATCTTCTTCCTCGTATTCATCATTGTTGAGAGAACAGCATTGATTACTATTGTAAACATTGGTTTGTGTATGATGCATATTTTTGTAGTAATAATTATGACTATTTGTCGATGTTGGGGAACGTTTTACGGATGATTTAAATGAACCACTTGAGCTTTTACCGTAACTTTCACCAAAGCTTCCAGCATTTGATGGTGATGGTGGGTATTGTACTAATTCCGGTATGAATGCCATGACTAATATGGCAACCAACACCAAAAGAGAGCCAAACAAAAATGGTGGTCCGGGTATCACTTGATCGGTGGGTGAATGGAAAAATTGATTTGTAGTTGAATTAAGAAATGTGATAAATGATGAACCATTCACATTTGATATCGATGGCATCATATGTTTAAGTGTATCTAATGATTCGGCAGATGGAGATAGCACTGATGTTGATAATGACGAATGATTTGGAGATGATTGTCGGAGATCAACATTAAATAAACTAAATATAAGTCCAAAAAAACAAGGACCCAATCCGTTACATAGACCACGAATACCAGTAATTATACCCTGCACGAGTCCTTGTTTATCGGCATCAGCATAAGTGGATACATAGGCACTAATAGCCGGATAGGTGATCGTACCGATTGCGGCAATGATACCAGCACTCCAAACAACCCTGTAAAAATGATTAATAATTCCAATTAGACAATACAATTAAAGATTAGTTGAGTATCTAACCAATGGCTGGAACCAAGACCAAAACAAATCAATTGTAACATTTCGAATATTAAGCCTATCATGATTGTATTTTTTGAACCAACTCGTTTCATTAATATGGCCAATAAAAGTGTCTGGTACGAGTAATAAAATTGTTAATTAACGAAAAGTAAAATGATGAATTCGTACTCACTTGAGCAATCACCGACATGATACCAATAAGTGCAATGTAGGATGCCACTTGAATCTGATTGAAACCGATGACTAATTTAAGATAGACAAAAAAACAGGAATACTGTCCAGCTTCCGGTAGATAGGATAGAAAAACAGCTACACACAAAGTCAATATCATACGATCTTTACCAGCACGACGTATCGATGAAAAAGGATCAGCAGATTCCCAAATCGAAACTGATTTTTGTCTCAATTTTTCAGGCAATGATTCAGGTACCATTAAAAGAATGTAGATAAAATCAAAGATGGCTACACCGGTTGCCATACAAATGACTAGATTGTCATCGCCCAATGTGGATGATATGAATGCACCCAATGCTGGGCTAGTAATCAAGCTCAAAGCAAATGTTGCTGTAACCCATCCATATGCATGGCTACGTTCATGTTCTTCGGTTATGTCCGCTACATAGGCAAATATGACAGAAAAGGTGACTGAAAATATACCGGACAATATAACTAGACCAAAATAAAGACTACAAAAAAAAATCTTAGACATGACAAACACAAAAGACAAATTCTACTAACCTGGGACTAAATTTCATAAAAGGTATGGGTAGGCAGGTAAAAAAAACAGTGATCAATAAGAAAAACTTTCTTCCCCAAAGATCGCTCAAAGCACCAATAAGCGGAGCACTTAAAAATGAAAGAAATCCTTTCACGCCCATTATAAGGCCATTCATTAGAAATGTTTGATCGGGAAATGTAGTGTTCAGAACCTATTTTTTTTTTGTTAAATGCAAAATTTTAATTATTCGATTTGAAAATCTTCAAGGCTAAACATACGGTAATTGCAGGTAATGTTAGTAGACCCCAAGCAAAAAATTCAAGAAAAATAACGACGATTGCGTGCAACAATGATGGCTTGGATCGAGCGGCTGACATCTGTTTTTAAAAACATAATCATTAATGGTACTGATTTCATTTGTAAAATCTTAATAATACATACTAGACTATTGTTGACAAAAGATGTTCGTCTTCCCGTTCTAATAATCGCATTAACCATACGTTTTGATCCCATGTTTAGGGATGTTGATGCAAGCTCTGATGACGATTGCTGCTCTTCCACTTTTCTTTCGATCGATTCTTCAGCTTCTCTATTTCTACACACTGTTGAAGGTTGCATTTAGAGAGATATATATTTTTTAAATAATATATTTTGACTTGTCGTAGTTTAATATATGATATGATTAGTGAATTGGAATTTGAAATGCCAACAACAACAACAACAATAATGATCATGAACCGGGATCAATAGATTCGTTTATGTATAAATTGAATATTGAGATTATCTTCTTCTTCTTTTAAAAAGGCACTAAATCACAATCAATGCAGATAAATTTTAAATTAAATGAATAAATAAACAATCTAAATAAAATAGAATCTTTTTTATTTTGTACAATAAAGGGTTCCGTTTTCTTCATTCTTCATTGAATCACATTCGAAAACAAAAATCACAGCTATGCCCAGCCAATACGTTTATTCGATAATATTTAAATGTGATTTGTTCAAAGATCTTTATCCAAACATTTTCCTCAAATTCAGTTTTTTTTTGATTGATGATTGATGTACACAATATTGTTGATTGATTGATTGATTTGACAAAATTTACTAAATAATTTTGGTTTGTTTTTGTTTGGTACAAAGGTAAATTCGAGAAAGAAAACAAACCAAAATGAACCAAATTAGTAGAAAAATATACCACAGAACACTCGGATTTTTTTTTTGCTTTCTATTCGATTACCAGAATACTCTACACAGGTTGCTGATGTGTTTATTCTCACAATTATCCTTTTTTTCTTCTTCTTTACGTTTGTTTGTATGGCGTGATCACACGGCACATAATACTCGTTTCTTGTTTTGTTTTTTACTTTGATGATAGTAGTAAATACGGACAAATGAGAATAATTTTCAAAGAGAATCGATACATTTACCTTATAATGCTGCTATCAAATGAGGCGGGCAATGTAATGTGTATTTGTGTATATCAATACCGCTTCTCATTGCAATGGATTTTGGAGTTTGTGTTACAAACAGTTGCAGTTTTCGTATATATTTTTTCATGATATAGCTTGAATTTGATTGATCTGAAATGTTTCAAGGGCAAAAACAAAGCAACATTATTCTTGCCGGAATGTGATGGGTGAGAAAAAAATTGAAAAAAAAGGGTTGTCAAAAGTCATTCAGATGAATTTATTTTTGAGGGGAATTTCAATAATGGTCACAAATGATTTATTTCGAAAAAAGAATGAATTGTCCGCTCAAATTAGTCCAATGCAGAAGAAAAAAACATGCATGTACATTTACGCTTGGTCGATCGCATTGTTTTCATTATTATACAAAAATCTCATTTGCTGTATATAAAAAACAGAAAAAAAATAATGACAACACCACAATCCAACAAAATTATCATTTTTTTTTAATTTTGGCAGGAAATTATTAAAAAAATCGAAAGTTTTATAATGTTTCAAATAACGATCATTAGATGGCGCTTGTTTTTAAAAAGAATAATTTTCAATTTACGTTTTCGAATCGTTCGAAATCGTCAAAAAAATCGGTTCTGTGATGACATGCTTTTACTTTGAGTTTGACGAAACTAAATCGATTAAATTGATAACGTTTTTTGTTTGTTTGACGAATGATCATAATGTTTGACATATCAACAACGTATAATTCATAACAAAACAGAATAAATCAAGAAAAAATTCCAGATTCAATGGACAAATATCAAGGGCACTTGTTTGAAGATATTCAAAATATATTTCCATTTCGATTAATCGGATACGATTTTTTTGACTTTGATGTCCCCACAATCGACGTGTGAATGACATTTGTGAAATTGTTTGTCTCATCAATTTAGTCAGTTTGATGATTCGTGAATCAAGCCAAAAATAATATAACAAGTAAGTAATGATAGACAAAAAGAATGAACAATTCGTTAATAATGCTTCGGGTTTTTTCAAAAAATTTGCCGAAGTTACTATTAAATCTAATGCAGTACAAACACTAAACATTAAAAATGACCATGAAAATAAACCGTTCATTTGATGATTGATCATTGCTAAAGATCGTATTGATGATATTATATAATCAATATCATTATTGAATGATGTTAAATATCTGAAATTATTGACTATCCGTAACAATTGAACATGTGTTGCTTGTTTGACATAATGAAAAACCAAAATATAAAGATAAATATTTGTATGTATGATAAAGTAACCGATTATCTGCAAATAGTAAGCATTATTCCAACATTTGATCATTAGGTGCCAATAAAAAAGTACAAAAGTAATATGATTCAATGTGATCACTGTTATGGCAATGATGAATATATTTTTGAATGATTGTGAATCATAAACTTCGGTCACAATTTTTTCCTGCATAAGATGAATTAATTTTGGTCCATAATAAAAAAGATAAATAGCTTGTACAATATACGTAAATTCATAGGCATAATCATAATTTCGATATATTAATCGTAGAAATGCATTTTCCAAATCCGAAGTATTATAATTGAGAAATTTCAGATTTTGACGTTTATAAATTGAATATAAAACAACGATAAAAAGTATCACGTTCCATATGAAATTTATTAATGATTGCCATTTTCGTCGATCTAATCGGTTAGTTGGTGTTCCTAGATTTCTAATAATAATAATAAATAATGATATCATTATCATTAATATTGGCTTTAATGTATGTATTTTTGGGTTGGTATTGTTGGGCAAAAATATTAAAATCACGTATTGGTGATAGTGGTGAAAATGAAGATGATGAAGATGATGAAGATGATGATGATGAAAGAACATTAATGAAAACAAAAATTCAAATGGCTAAACAACAAATAAGAACAAAATCAATGATTGGTTTAAATGGAAAATCAAAACAAATGAGTCAATTGAGAGCAATGAAATCGGTAAAATCTAAATATGGTTTTAGTCCTAAAAGCAAACTTCAATCAAAACTTTCATCACCAATGAAATCAAAATTATCAATGAAATCATCACAACGTAGATCACCATCAACATTGGGAAGCAATATGTCACCATCAAGATTACAAATGAAAAGTAATATGAAAATGAAAAGTAACTTGAAAATGAAAAGTAATATGAGAATGACTAAATCAAGAATGTCACCAGGAAAATATAGAAGTCCAAAATCTAAAATTCGTGAAAATTTAATTTAATTTAATAAAAAAAAACAAAAGCTAAATAAAAATTTATCCATATTAGTTTTATTATTATTCTGATTATTTGTGTCATTTTTTGGTTTGGTTGTTGCTATTCGAATTCGAATGAAAACATTCGAAATTTTTTTCCTAACATTCATCATATCGATACAATCGATATGTCGATCGAACGAAAATTTAACAAATCCATGTCCAAATTTACAAAATTCAACATTATCATTGAATAATAATGATGATAATCTTCTGATGACAAACAACAATCGTCATGATGATGATCAAGAAGAAATTCGTTTCATAATAATTACCGATAATCACCAAGACGAAATGAAATTATGGAAAAAAATATTAATCATTTCCGTTGCTTTTATAATGGTAATTTTTCATCCATTACCATTATTATTTTTAATATTTTATTTTTATTGTTTTCAACAAAAACAAAAACAACAACAAAATTATCATCATAATCCAAACAATATGGAGATCATTATTTGAGCATTTTAACGATAAATAAATGAATCATTCAATTTTTTTTTCTTTTAACTGATTCAGATGGTATATTATTATTTGTTCATCATAAATTCTTTCGGGTATTAATCGACGAAATCGATTATCATTCAATTCATTTGCAATATCATACATTTCGATAAATGTTTCTTGTGGCCAAACGGATAATGAACGTAATTGGCCACAATGAATAAAACGAAAATATTCATACCATGATGCATAGCTATATTTGTCAAGGAAAATAAAATCCAAATTCAGCCATTCACCATTTTCGTCTTGAAATTTTTTACGAAAATAATCCAAATGATTTATCAATGTTTGACGATTCATTGTTATTATATAATTACTGAAACGTATTTCAAAAATTATATCCGATTCTTTGAAATTATTAAATGAACCAAATTGATTTAATGTTTGTAGTAAATTTGATGGCAACCATGTAATACGTGGTGTAGAATTATGTAAATAAAGACAATGAACATCGGAGAGACAATGATGACCAGTTTTAATCATTGTTGAATCATAACAATCATATGCCCAACATTTTCCATTATCAAGAACTAAAACATAACCATGGGGGGAACCAACAACATATAAAATTCTACCATCATCTAAATCGACAGCATTGGCTATAAATGTTTTCGATGAATTTTCTTGTTTCTTAAAATTAATTTGATAAAGATAATCATTATTGTTGATGATTAGAAATTCATCGTGACTATAGGTAATTATTTGTTTTATACATTTTATAGATTCATTCTTTGTAGATTGATCATCTGGTTTGTAATTGATTTGAATTGGTTGAATCGATGTTGATGTCCATAATAAAATTCGTTTACGATTAGTCATCAATAATGAAACATTTGATGAACAAACCACATCGATAATTATTTCATTATCCATTAATGGTGGTTGATAATGTTTTGGTTGTTGATCAAAAAGATTTGAATGCCATACATTATTGGAATCATCTAAAGCCAACATTTTTGTTTTATAACAATAATATTTTTGAACATTTTCTATTTCAAGTTTTATTTCATCATAAGTTTGACTGTACAATATTGAATAAAGATTTTTGATTACATTGCCAGGATCGTTATTGTTTGTCGTTTGAATAACCAAATATAATTTAAAATCAGTAGCTATTGCATCGAAAATTTGTTTACCACAAAGATTTTCAATTTCCAACGGTTCGGATGAATTTTTTGTCCATTGACCACTGGCAAATACACGATAATCATTGGTGAACAATAATGCCGATGAACAACTATCACCGAATATAAAAAATTTTTCAATTTTAGTTAAAAATTCTGCTGGTAATTTTCGAATTTCACGCCACAAACAAATATCTTCTGTTTGAAGATATTCAATCATGATTTAAATGATAATCAAAATAGAAGAATTCACCAAGAGTGAAAAAAGAAAAAGAAATTCGAACGAAAAGATTTTTCAACATCAGATGGCGCAATTTGAAAAAAAAGGTTCCAATTGGAATTTTATTTTATTCGACGATTTTTATCAACAATTCATTCAATCAATAATTTATAATGGAAAAAAAATGAAATGAAATAATATTTTGTTATAAATAGATAGAATTACTAAGGAATTTGTGAAAAAAATTTACGAATATCATTATTGGCAGTATTTTTCGTTGATAATGATGATGATTTACGACGTTTTTTCGTTACCGCACATTTATTCGATTTGGTCATTGAATTGTTGAACAAAATATCTGATGATGGAGTTGATATTGGTGATCCGGCGGGAGAATCAGATCTTGATGTTGATTGTGATGTTTGTGTTGATGATAATGAATAGGAACGTTGAGATGATTGACGTATTGCAATAGATTCATCAATTTGAGAATTATTCAACAATTTCAATGCTTGAATATCTTCTTCTTCAATCGATGAAAATGATTGATTCAATTCTTCAATAGATTCTTGACGAGATTTTTTTGTCTCTGGAAGATCAGTGTCTGAATCATTATCACCATTTTGATCGTCTGAAAAATATTTAGATTTCTTTATAATACCATCATCGATAAAAGTTCGTTTACGTAATACATTACGGCTTAATTGACGACGTTGATATGTTGTTTTTGGATTTTTTTCGGTTTTTGATTCAGGTTTATCGTCAATAATATCAATGTTATTTTTGTTGTTTTTCAATTCTACTTTCAAGGCCACATTCTTATCAATTGAGATCAATTTTTCTTCATTATTTTGTTCGGTGATCAATTTACGATTAGGATGATTGGATGAGATATGTGATTTGATACGTTCATTAAATACCGATGAATACCAAATAGTTGAATTATCATCGTAAGGTGTGAATAAATCCAATATAGTCAAAGTTTTCGGACAAACATTTCCCAATACATAATTGGTAACAAATTTTAAATTATTTTCTAATTGATCATTGCCATTAGGAAAAAAATGTCCACCATAATCAGCAAATTCTTTTGGATCAACATTTTTTGGCAAGGGATTTAAATGTACTAATCGATCGAATTGTGGTGAATAAACAATTTGATAATCAAATGTATTCGATGCACGAATAAAATCTTCAATATAATCTTTTGTAACGTGGATTTTGTTTTGCATTTTCAAAACAATCGGTAATTTTTCCAATATTTTCGGTATATTTTCTACGGTTGGATTTTCACAAAGTGTTTCGAAAAATTTCCGTGCACGTCCAATTCCAACACCCGGTATATTGGAAATATAATCACAACCTTATTCGCGGGTTAAGAATAATAAGAATTCGATAAACATTTCAGGGTTTTGTTCAACTTACCGGACAGAATACACATTAATTGAAATTTTTTCCAATCTAAATTTTTAAAGCATCTATCCAAACGACTTATATCAACCATTCGACCACGTTCAGTTTCACGATCTAATTTATATAATGCTCGTTTACAACCAAATGCTAATAAATCTGAATCTTCAGTAATTGCATAATCAGCCAGATTATTATTAACCAAATAAGTAATTTGTGCATCAGCTTCAAATGGTGCAACTAAACAATCAATATTTTCTTTACGACAACATTCAATTACTTGACGACACATTTCAAATGTAACATCAACACACTGTCGCATAAGCCAACGAGCTTCACGTTCACGACCAGTACGTAATAATTGTTGAATTTCTTCACGTTTTTCTTGTTTACGTTTTTGTCGAGCTAATTTTGTATCCGATTTTGCTGGTAAACTTTGTCCATCAAAAACAAGTATAGGTGTTATACGATGTTTTTGTAAAATTTTACAAAAATTCAAACAATAATAGATAAACATTTCAGTCGGTTCACCCATAAATATACGATCAGCACAACTATAACAAGCACGATGTATCCAACCATTTGTATCGATAGCAGCAACCGTATCTATTTGGAATTTCGTTTGAATATTTACCAAAAACCAAAACATAGAATTTCAAATCAACAAACCTTGAAGTTTGGAAAGTGAAATATTTATCTCTGCACCTTTCATCAACGGTAATAATCCTTGGATTCCCATATTGATCAATCAATTAATTATCGAAAACAAAACATTAGAAAATCGAGAGAAAATCGAAAAATTGATGACACGAATAGAATTTTCGTCACAAAAATGATCCCGCCATTTTTGCACAATGAAACCAAAAAATATCACAAACAACGTTGAGAATTTTCCGAGGAAATTTTTTTCATCCAAAAATCCAAACTGCAAAAAAGTTTTCCCGACAATAAATATATCGAGTATCGAAGGAAAAAAAAAATTCATGCAAAAAAAATAGTATCAGCAAAATTGATGACGAGTCTTGATTATTTTTTTTCTTCTTTTGAATAAAAAAAAACTTCATTATTGAATTTATTATTTTTAATTTTTTAAAATTTTCATTATGGATTTGAA
>ERZ500997.546-NODE-546-length-10726-cov-4.564614_pt1 | contig 10726 bp, 10 predicted proteins | sample MGYA00248826_ERZ500997 | MGnify/ENA primary metagenome ERZ500997 (study PRJEB25958, sample SAMN03398524) | human skin metagenome | study: EMG produced TPA metagenomics assembly of the Human Skin Microbiome Metagenome (human skin metagenome) data set.
ATGCCAATTGTTTTCAATGTCCATTGGTTTCGCATCACTGAATACAAATTAACATTAACAACATAAAATCAATTTGAAATAAAGATTTCAATTTCATTATCAGCAATACATTATCATGATTTACATAAAAATAGCAACAGTATTAAATAACGGAGATTAGCATAGCAAATTTTCAAAAAAAAATCTAAAATCAAATGCAATGATATTTAATTAAATATTTCCATATAGCAATATGATCTATCAATAAAAATTTATAATTATTTAGCCAGCCTGACTAATTCAATGCATTGACAAAAAACTAGATGGATGATGATGAGATGCATTCGTTTCAGATCATTTCTATCTGTTCATTTTATTCGATTTTGGATAATTGTCGATAATAATCTAATCTTAATGCATGTTTGTTTGTGTATTTACTTTGATCCATGTCGAATTTGTCATCAAACTTATTGATAAATTTTGATTCAATGTCGCATGGATACACAGGTCAGATTAGTTTTTTTTTATATTCAATCACGATTAATTCGTGTGCATTTCATCCATTTCACTCCGTACATACATACAAAATGAATTTTAATTTGAAAGCTTTATTTGGATTCAATTTAATTTGTTAATTACTTCAAGTTAATCAGTCATTCATTCAACCAGTTAGTCAGTCAGTCAGTATGATGGTGTATTTAATGAATCAAATTTTTTTCCCTTCTTCATAAACTTGATTTGTTTGTCGATTGATGATGTTGAGCTTTGTTTTCGAACAAAATGTTCATTGAAAATTAACTTTCATACACTACTGTTCTTATAATATATGACGAAAACTAATCTTGTTAGCATCAATGTTTGATGATGACGATCCTGTTCAAATTATCAAGATCGCTTGCCATTACCACCACAGGATAGCTTCTTTTTTTCTATTCATTGAAAAAAATATCCTGTATACAAAAAAACTGGACATTGACTTGTATCGATCTTAGGATCTTGATCATCAATGTATGTCTGAACTCGATGGTTAATTTTTGGCAAGTTGTTGTTTACTTTAGGCGATAAAATTTTTCATACAAAATATTCAGAATAGAATGCAATGAAATCACTTCGATCATAGTAAAGGCGCTAGTTATGTAGTTACATCTGTCATTCGATTCACTTACTTGAATATCAAAAAATTACATCAATAACATAAACAAAATTTCTAATAAATTTTAATCTTTTATTCAATCAATCTGTGATGCGATGATTATTTACCATCATGAATATTTTTTTAAAAAATGGACAAGAGAACCAATTACTCGAGCATGATGCAAAAAAAGTTAAAACGATGATAATATGGCCACACACATAGGTTACCATAAATTTTCATTCATGATCTTGATGATAGTAACCTGGTTAGTTTTTTTCCCGAAGATTTTTTCTGATCCAATTTTATGCATTATCTTCACATACAGATGTATAGAGTTGAGATATAATGTCAACATTAACATGTCGATGTCGTTGATGACGGCGACCACACAGATGATAGGTCACCAAGAAAAAAAACAAGATTTAAATTGCATCAAAATCTCATATATCACACATACGATATGTACTTTATTCTTGTTTGTACAAGTTTGATGTTTGTCAATTTTCATCAAAGGAAATCGATTCATCGATAGAAATTGTGTGTGAGTGCTTGAGTGTCTTTTTTTTTGTATCAAATTTTATCGATATTACAGCATGTTATGGATCAACATGAACACATTCGGCAAATTGTTCATTGATATTCATTGTATCTTTTTCTATGATATAAATTATCAAATCTAACCATATTGCATAAATGAATGCGAAAAAAACTTCATTCATTTTGTAAACAATTATCAAAATATGTGTTTATTTTTTTCTTATTTCACAGATTCTATCGATTTGTGAAAAAAACAACTTATATTTTTCCGAATGACAATATAATGGCTAAAAAATTATTATGGACTAAGTTATTGTTGATCATACAAATATTGTTTCATGACGGTTGTATATTTTAATTGATATGAATATACATTGAACAAATTTGTTTGACTATACATCTTCATCAACATATCATAGATTTAGAGAGAATCAATAAAAGGAAGAAAAAAAATTTTCGGCTTTCCCGGCTACCACAAAAGTCAAGTATGTGATTTTTTTTACGGGTAAAGGTGCGTCAAGTGGACGACATACAAAAATATTTATCGATATATATACAAAATGCATTTTCGAGAAAAAAAAATAATATTGTGTTTCCCATCTGATATGATTATCAATTTTTTGTGTAAATGTTTGTATTGAAAAAACCGACATTGATTATTAAAATTTTTTTTAGTAAAAAGACTTCCGAAACTTTGAAGATAGAATAAGAAAAATGAGGAGACAGATTTGTTTTATTTTTCCATCGATTTGGATTTAATTTTTGTCTTCTTTTGACTAGAAAACCGGCCATGCAAATATAACGACACAATACATACACACAGTTGGATTCCACCCAAAGGCAATCTAACATTTTAGGTAATCATTTTTGTTCTTTGTCATCATTTAATCATATAATTCTTACGTTTGGTTCAAAATCGATGGAAACGATTTGAAGTCGAAAAAAATTTCCCATTGTTTTTTTGTTTTTGTTTTGTCATGAATGTTTAGAAAATTTGATTACCGGCACGCATATTGATTGTTAACGTATCGACAATATATTTTTTTCCAACAATTTCAACAATAACAACAACAACAAAAAACAGACAACGATGTATAATTAGTCAAAATGAAATGGATTTTATCCTTTTTGTCAGACGATTTGGTTTGAAATTTTCTGGCCAAATAACAAATCAACAAACCACTATTGATCAATGGAACACCCATCCGAAAATCCATTGTTCTAATCGAGAAATATAAAAAAGTTTTTACTTTAGGCGATAGATTATTTTCATTTATTCATAAATGTTTTTTTCTTTCAAATCTTTCATCCTTGTTGGTTTTTTGCTGTGAGCCAAAATTCAACCAACGTTGACGTCTGACCTTTTGTGGTTGATAATTATCACAACACTGCCATTAATTATTATTCATTATCACAATTGTTGATAATATATTGGTGATAATATATGTTGTCATAAAAATCAAAAAACATCCTATGATAATTATTATCTAACATATTTTTTTCCAATTCTGTTTGACAATAATAATTCAACTAGAACAAAGAAATTTTTTATATTATGAGATTAAGCTTCTGGATTCGATTCTTGTTCAAATGAATGATTAAATTTGTCATTATTTAATAGAAAAATCATCAAAATTTATAACTCGAAATAAAAATGAGGAAAAAATTGATTTATTCATTTATATGAAGTAACAAGAACAATGAATTGGGGAGAAAAAAAAGCTATGTGTTGAAGAATTTTTTCTTATTATCATTCAAATAGATAGATTAGATGTATTAGTTGTTACAGATAGATATATCAAGTAATAATAGTGATGATAAGTATTATTCATAAGATAGCTGAATTGAGTTGAATGAATGAATGAATGAATAAATGAGTATGAGTGTTTGTTTGGAAATTTTTTTTTGATTTTGACAAGAATTTTTTTTTTGAAAATAATAATAATAATAATAAGGAAGATAAATGGTCAATTTATACAACAGATATCAAAATAACAAACAGAGTGAAGTGAAAAAAAATTAACTAAATGAGATGTAGATATATAATATATTCACAACAGGATGAATTAGTATTTTGCTTGTGTTTGTTTGTGTGTTCAGGTATGTTTGTTGTTATGCAATCATAGATCGAAATGATTTATCAAATATTTCGATTTTTTTTCATTTTGATACAAGTAACATTTTGTTTGCCCATTTTTTCGAAGGTTGAAGATCTGATTGAAGATTTGTATAGTGACAGTTGAAATGGATTGATGCAAATGAATGGAATTAGAGAGAAAGAAAGAGAAAAAAAAATAGCAAGAAGTTTTCATTCATCTACACTAAAACAATTAATCATCTGTAAATGTGTTTTTTTAATGTTTTTGTTGTTGTTGTTTATGATCATGATAAAATCATTTAGTCTTATCGAAAATATTAATTAAAAAGATTGAAGAATCGAAACGAAGTAAATAAATCAATAAAAATCGATTCATTTAGTTCCTTTTTTTGATAATAATTTTCGTTTCTTTTGATAAATCAGATTATGAATGTAGCCCAAAATCATTATTTCGCTCCTGGATTAGATGATGCAGCTGCAGCTGCAACTGCTGCTGCACTTCGTAATGCGACTAAATGGGATGGCAAATTATGAAGATTAAGTGGTCCGGCAGCAGTATTTGGTGAAGAATTTGGACCGGTTTGACCGGATGCGGCTGCTGCAGCGGCTGCCGCAGCAGCATTTGCTGCCATCAAATGACTCATCAAAGCTGGTGGACAAGAATATAAGGATCCTGGAAACGGTGACGATGCACCTGAACCAGAATGACCAAAAGCTGCTGGTGGATACCAACTTGGTGGTAAAGCTGCAGCCGCAGCAGCAGCGGCAACTGCTGCTGCAGCATTTGCACCATTACCTGCGGCTGTATTTGTACCAGGTTTCAGATATGGAGCAGTTAAATAATCGAGACGAGCTGCACGATTGGCAGCGATTGGTGAGATCGGGCCGATACTACCACCAGAAGCCGACGATTTTGCTCCCGGCGATAGTGATGATGATGATGATGAATTATGATGATTATTATTGTTGTTTGTATGATGATTTGATGATGAATGATGAAGATTATTGGGATTATTGGTAGTTGCCGTGTCTACAATTGACCAGATTCGAGGTTTAATATTACCACCACCAGTTCCACCATCACTAGCAGCTGCTGCTGCTGCAGCTGCAGCTGCAGCTAACTGATGATGTAAGGCGTGTAATCGACTATTTGGTCCTAGATGAGGATGAGAATGATGATGAAGATGGGGCGATATTCCTTTGTGCTGTCCTAGTAAAACATCAGAATCGGATAATGAACCAATGTCGGATAATGGCGAACATTCCCGTTTAGTATTATGATGGTTTGTTTGATGATGATGATGATGATTATTATTATTGTGTGGTTTTGATTCCGAATCATCTTCAATGTCGACAATATCACTATCATCTGTTAAAATCGAATGAGAAAAAAAATAATAAAAATGAATGAAACAAGATGAATTATTATAAATGAAAATGATAGTGTTTGTTGGATTAATTAATCACATACAACAAAAACAAAAAACAAAACAACTGAGCGACCTAAGAATTTTTTGTTTTTGTACACATTTCGAAAAAAAAGTCACAAGAGACCAAAAGAGAAAATAGTACAGAGAGACAATTTCTAAGAGATCGTGGTATGGATGCCATGACCATGTGATTGTGATGGAGACAAATGAATTTTCATACAAATTATACGTAAACAAAAAAAAATTATTTAGAAAGTTAGCTAATTTTATACGACAGACAGAATTCCAATTGGGAATATCAATACAATGTTGAATGAGATGGTCTAAATTGAAAAAAATGCCAAACAACAATACATATAAAATATACATTGAATCGCTAGAGCATTGAGTGAATAACAAAAAAACAAATGTATCATAAGAATTAATAGTTGACAAAAATGTCAATTCAATTCATTTTCGCCTATCATATACCATTCGATTCGATTCGTTCGTCAAGTTGTCATCGATCTCTTCAACATTCATTCAACATAGTTAGCTTGAAATTTTTTTCATCTTTTTTCATTAATCTAAAACAAGTATTAATCATCATCATCATCAACAACAACAACAAGATTTAAATCTAGAAGCAAAAAAAGAAAATTGGATGTTTATCCAACTATATATATCACATTCATTCATTTTCTATCACTCAATATCATTTTTTTTCTAGAGAAAAAAAATCAGATCAAAAAAACTGATTCTGTATTATGGACCGAACACCAAACAAGGCGTTAATCTCAATGACTCACTAAATCATTATCCTTATATAAATTATAGACCAAAAGTAAAAGAAATAAATCCCAAACATTCATTACACGCATGAACAATTTCTGACCAATCTTCTTTCTAGTATTTCTTTTTGTTTGTTAGTGGTTATCAGGCTCATATGGTGACTTATTATCATTATCATCATCATTCGATCTGAAAAATAAGGTGATCATTTGATGTATACTATTCATTTATTTATTTATTTGTTTGTTTGTTTGTGTTAGTGACTGAGTGTAAATGTGATGATATTTATACTTTATTCAAGATGCCATTATAATAATAATACGGCTAGGCCTACATAAGAATAAGTTTGACCACAAGCTCCTCTCTTTTTCGAGTTTTTGTGTGTGTGTGTGTGTGGGCGTTCTGTGACATATGTTAAATGATAAATTTCTAATTTAAGGCCAAAATCTAGTTTATAATCTAATGAATATCTGATATATTTTTTTCAATTTCAAGTTTATACGGAAAAAAAATTCTAAAGTCTGCTGTTAGTAACAAACAAAAAAGGAGCCAAATTCAACACCGTCATCAAATGATTATTATTATATATTGTTTGAGCAAAGTTATTAGTTTCCGTTTGTATTATAATTTGACGCGAACGAATTATCATCATTATAATATTGAACTAAAAATAATGTAACGTTTGTAAATTGTAAAGGTCAACACGTTGTCGGTATTTTTTAACCACTAATTTTATTACCACACATTTATTTTATTCAACGTAATGAAAGTTTTTTTTCAATACTATAATCGTTGTGTGTAATTCTCTCTCTCAAACCGGTAATGATCATAAAATTATTATCATTGTATGTGAAGTATTTGCATGTGTGTGTGTGTATTCTAAATCTAAACACACTTACCATCTTTAACATCATCCGGATCATCATCATCATCATCATCACAACGGTTTCTTGGTGACCATGTCATTTTATTTTCTTTTTTTAGCCGTCGTCTTGCATTTGCAAACCATGTAGATACCTGTGTTAATGTCATTTTGGTTATAATAGCTAACATGATTTTTTCGCCTTTAGTTGGATAGGGATTTTTTCGATGTTCATTTAGCCATGCTTTCAATGTACTTGTCGTCTCTCTGGTTGCATTTTTTCGTCGTGCTCCATTGAGATCCATACCATATCTGGAATTGATAGAGAAAAATAAAATGGATAAACAAAAAGAAAAAAAAACATTAAAAGATAAATAAACAAGCTAAGACATAATTAATAAAGATCGAAATTTGAGATTGACAACAAATTCTTTTTTTCCTATCCATATATAATATTAGCCAAATGTTAGCTAAACTTACGTCGAATAAGATTTATTTCATTTTAGGATTTTTTTCCTTCAAACATTTGCTTTCTATTAAAGATAAATGTGTATAAATCAATAACCGCACACATCGAACAAATTTTTTCAACAAAAAAAAACTAAATAAATATCTAGTCACACACCGAAAATATTATCAAGATGACAACAGAGAACAAAATTTTCATCATTCATTCGATTTATGTTATGATTGCAATCATCATTTTCATGATGATATAAATTATCAGAATTATTTTACTATATGGATATATGTTGTTGTTGTTGTTGTTGTTTTTTCTTGTCACCATACAAGATGGTGGTGGGAGGTCAATTGCTACACACACATCAAATTTTATTTGAGTAATCATTTTTCAATTCAAATTCAAGAATATGTTTTTGCTTTGTAAGTTTATGATTTTTGAAAAATTCTTCATTGGCCATGACATTGGCCGACAAATTGATATTTATTCATCTGAATAGTGAAAGATTTTTTTGATTATTATTGATCTTTAAATCTCAACGAAAACAGAAAAAAAACGAAAAATATGAATTCAAAAATTTGAAGAAAAAAAAAGAAAAAGAAAATAGAAAGTGAATGAACATCTTTTTTCCATCAAATTCCTATTCAAAAAACTTATGATTGGCTTTCTATTCAGTTTGTTTTTTCGTGGTGTTTGGGTAAAAGTGAAAATTTATTGCCTCAATTCACACCATTATCAACATCATCATACGCATACATTAGAGGAAAATCCGTCCTTTTTTTCATTTTATTTTCATCCATTCAAACATTCAAAATAGCATCTGAAAATATGCTTCTGGAAAGAAAAAAAAAATTCGTTTGAAAAAAACATTTGTTAGATTATTAAAATTTATTAGCCTGCTTATAAAGCTATGTGTTATCATAGAATTTAAAAATGAGAAAAAATCTCTTCGAGTCTATTCATAAATTGAGTGTGTTTGTGTAAATTTTATATGTAAATGGTCCGTGTAAGCTTCCATTTTTTTGGATATCCAATTTCGTTGTTATTAAAGTTGTTGGATTATTTTGTTGGTGTATCGATGTCATTGTCATTTATCGTCATACAATTCTTTCTATTTAGTTACCAAAATGATGAAAATATTCGTTTTCAATTTTTATTTTAGAAGAATATAACGCCAAAACAACAACAACAATTTCCAATATATTGGGAAAAAATGCCGAAAATTTATTGCAATGATGATTATCGTGATAATGTCTCAATTGAACTCTCTCGTTCTCTCTCTCTCTCATTCACTTTAAAGCTCAATTATGTAATGTTTTTTTTGCATTTATCGAATATATACAAGAGATTGTTGTTGTATATGAACTGTGTAAAAGAAAAAAATTCTAAATGATGATTTGTGTTTGGTTGTTCAGTGATAGAGAAGAGGGAAATTATAGTTGAAACAGATTCAATGAACAACAACGGTACAGGATTCTACATGAAAGCTATCATAATATGAAAAAAATAAATTTAGAATCTTGAAACTAATATTTATTAAGGTGTTTGGTGAAGAGAGAGAGAGAGAGAGAAAAAAAAAATGCATAACACTTTAAAACACTTGTCGAATGATAAAATATGTTGATGTTGTTTAAAATTTGTTTTGTTTGTATGTTTCAAATTCAAAACATTATGAACAAACTAATGGAATTGGTCTAATAAATTATGATCACTTCGATTACAAAAAATATACGATAAAAAGAAATCACAAGAACGAATAAGTGATATCAATATCAATTGCTCCAATAGGACCTATTCATAACAATTATCGTAACATTTTCCTCTGTTTTTTGGAAAAAAATCAAAGTTTTTTAAATTCTTAGATTTCATTTTCATTTTCCATGTAGATAGTGAGATTTCAAATTAAAAAAATGATAATAGTTGCAACAGAACCAAATAACATAGATTGTTTCTATAATATGATTATCATCATACTACAAACAAATGTTAAAAACATTATCATTATGAAGACAAAAATATCTAAAATGTTCATTATGATTACTGTTTAATCAACTAAATGTAAATTAAATGATTTCATAATAATAATAACCATAAACAATAATCAAAGCCAGTTTAGACAAGTATTTGCTGAAAATATTTGTCTATCGATCATCTGATCAGTAAAGAGAATTTGTTTTCGATAAATATAAGAAAATCTGCATTATACGAATATTTTGTGTTATGAAAACTAGAAATTTTTTTTTTGTTATCGTGTTTTTATTATCATAGTTATCCGAATGACGAGAATGACAAAAAACGACCACACACACAAATTACTTTTTTTTCTCATCACAATAATCGTAATCTTATCTAAATATCGTGCAAAAAAATGAAGAATTTCCATCGACAAAAATTAGTTAGCAAAATAGAAAATAAAAGATTTTTTTTTTCGAAATTAAACTAAACTTTCATTTTGTTCAACAACATTGTTACAAAAAAATGATCTTTGCTAGTATGATAACGATGAATGCCATCTTTTCGTTTCAATAATTATGATGAGATATTTAAAGTGACAAGTGAAATAATCCATGACAGAAAACAAAATTCTTTACATACATATGTCTTTTTTGAGTTGTCCTATCAGTAATATCAAAACCAATTTAAGACAATAACAACGACAACAACAACAACCGGGACTAATTAACGCCGATATTCGACACTAACAATAGCTTGTATATGGCAAACTAACTTGTGTTGGATCGTGGTTCAGGTTCATGGACAATAATTTTCTTAGTTTAATCATCATTCATTTGATGCTGTTCATATGATGGTTCAATGATTTTCAGACTTGATGACATTAATCATTCGACATACAATAATGTTTGCTGTACAACAATGTTTTTTTTTGTTAAATCTTGAATTAAAATTTTGCTATATTGATTGGGGAATAATAATTCGTCGTTTAATTTTTCTGTCCTTTCCAATATTTAAATTGTAAATTTTTTCTTTCTTGCAAAAATTGAATGAAATGTCTAGCTATTTATCAATAATATTCATTAGATCACTTGATTATACTAATTATACAATGCCAACCTTATCGTTTTTTTCTTCTTTCACATTGTCGGATAATTGTTCCTTTTCAATTCAAGTAATCTTTAAGGGATATGAAATTTATTGGCCTCTCGTACCAGACTTTTGATGATAATTGTGTGGTGTTTAATTCAACAATAAGATCCATTCATTCTTAAATAGATAAATAGCTTGTTTATTATCTTGTTCAAAAGCCAATCATGGTAATAATAATCATTTGAATTTTGATGGTTAATATGTTGTCATTGTGTTTGTTTGTTTGTTTGTCACAATCGTCATAATATTTATTTACATAATAATAACCAATCATTTTTGTAAAAAAATAAAAATATTTTGACTACTAATCCATCATTCATCCCCATAAATGGTGAATATAAATTTTTTC
>ERZ500997.547-NODE-547-length-10725-cov-5.074227_pt1 | contig 10725 bp, 11 predicted proteins | sample MGYA00248826_ERZ500997 | MGnify/ENA primary metagenome ERZ500997 (study PRJEB25958, sample SAMN03398524) | human skin metagenome | study: EMG produced TPA metagenomics assembly of the Human Skin Microbiome Metagenome (human skin metagenome) data set.
ACACACACACATCATATATTTATTGTCTTTTTTGTTGTTTCGAAAAATATCAAACTAAAAATGAAAGATGAAAATCCATTAATCAAAATTAATTTCAAATCTCTCTCTCGATAAAAAAAAAAGTTGGTTTGAACTTTTACTTTTTTCACTTCTCTTCTGTCTATTACATTATTATGATCATCATCGTTGCCGGATGATACACATGTTACATAATGTTTCTGGAAAGTTTTTCTTTTTGAAAAAAAATTATCATTTTTCTCTCAATATCTATCGATAGAAAGATATTGATTCATGTTCGGCAGAAAATTGAAAAATTCGAAAAAATTTAATATCAAATCAATTAAGCTTTAGCCCTTGGTTTTGGATTGGAAAACTTTTTGGAAATCTCCTATCGAACCATAGATTTGCCCGAAAAAATCCAAAGATATAGATTGGATATTGACAATACCGATCATCGGTTATTATTTTTACCACCCGGTGATATTTACTTTTATTTTCGCTCGAGATATTTATATAAACATGATAAATCTACATTGTACGTGAGTAATGAGCAATAAGCATCATTATTGAAATTTTTTTTCATTTCATTTCATATTTTTCGAATTTTCCGGGAAATTTTCCCGAAATAAAAATCCATATTATTTTAAAATGGAAAAAAAAGATTTTCGGAAAAATTTCTCACTGAAATTTAGTTTGTTTGAATGAATGAATGAATGATGGTTTAATAAACCAAAGCTAATGATCCGTTTGTTGTTGTTGTTGTTTCATCTCTGGATCGATCCAAGATAATTTGGGATGAACATCTAGCCGCACACACAGACAATATTGTGGTTTTTTTCGCCTAAATCAGATGCAACAGCCAGAAAATCAATCCGTTGATTAATGAAAATGAAAATTTTATTTAATTCTCTCTCTGGGCTGATTCTATCAATTCATTATCTAACCAGGGGGAAATGAAAATGAATGAAGCCTATGCTATTGCTAATTTCAGCAGCGGTTGAAAGATAACCAGTTTCGCTTGACTGGAAAGAAAACGAAGCAAGATAAGCCTTTTTTTTGTTCATACATGAAAAATAATAATAATATTGATTTTGGTATGATGGTTTTTCTACATCGATAATTTTCGTGTGTATGTGTTTAATCTAGCCTGAATATTTTTATTCATTCGGCATTTCAAACAAGAAAAGAAAATCCTTTAAAATACACATTGATCATTGTTGTTGTGGATGTGGTTGCCAATCAATATCTGGATTTGGGTAAAAATTTTTCTAGTTTCCATTTTTTCCACTTCAAATCAATTTCAATTCAATGAATCAATCATTCGACTGGATTAGAATTGAAAAAACAAACAAACAAGCAACAACAATCTTGATTTTGGTTGTAAAGGTAAATTTGGCAGTATTTTTTTCTGTTTCAATCTTTTATCATCTTTATGTTTTTTCTGTTGATGTGTGTCTACTATATGGTACTTCTTGATGTGCTCAAAGGATTAAATCCCTTGAGTTTTTTTTTTTGGTAGTAGATATTGAGCCTTTAGATATATTTTTCTTACATCATTCTCTCTCCCCAACGTCTTAATGCATGACAAACAAACTTTGTTTTTTTTCGTTTTTTTTCTGCTGGCAACATTTGAAATCCTTATTCATTAATTTCGGACACCAACGGGTGACAATTTGCTTGGTGTGTGTGTGTGTGTCTTTGGTGTATTGTGTTTTGGGACTTTTTTTGGAAAAAAAAAACAATCATCATATGAATCAGAAAGGAATCCTTTTTATTTGAAAAAAAAATTCTTAAAGAAAAATTTTCCCGAAAAAGAATATTCTTTAAGTTCATTTGAATGTTTTTTCTTTTCTTCCATCATTATCATTATTCATTGTTTTGTTTGTTTGTTTATAAATTTTTTGTTGTTTTAGTTTTGGTTCTTCTTTCGCAACTAAACTCATAAATCAATTCAATTCGATAAGTTTTTTTTCCGGAAAATTGCTTTTCCAAAAAACTTTTCTTTCTTCTTCTTCTAATTCGCATAAATGTCATTCACTCGCACACCCAAGCCTTTTCAGCTGAATTTTTTCGTTTTTTCTCTTCGATACAATCGATTGACAATCGGATGGATGGATGGATAATAATACTATTGATGGCTTGTCACTCATGAAATGGATCGAATCGAAATTTTCTCAGTGAAAAAAAGATTCATTGAAGAAGATTATTCAATCGGTTTTGTTGAATAATTGAAATGTTTTTTCTTGAAATGAATGACACAGAGATTATCGAAACATTTCGTGTTTTTGGATTTTTTTATTTTTGAATGAAATTCAAAATTTGGAAAAAAAATGTAAAATATTCAAAAATTGATCAACATGGCGCCATCTACATTTCTGTGAAATGAACATATTTTTTTCAAGTTTTCTGTTTGACGATCATGGATTATAGATGGCAGCATAGGTTCCATAAAATTTCAAATAAACGATCCATGAAAAAAAATGATGATAATTCAACGAAAAAAAAAGAGCAATTAGCATAATAAACCAATCCAATCCAATTCAGTAAACCGGCATCCAGGGATTTGTTTCTTGTTTTTGAATGTGAAATCACTTGAGACTTGAGAAAAAAGCATCATTCACTTGAAAATGTCTATGATTTTTTCAAACTTGAAACTCGAAAATATCACAGCAATCAATTAATTGAAGAGAAAATGAAAAGTTTTCTGCCATTTTTCACCAACAGGTATCGTTGATTTATCGTTGAATGTTTATTTCTTTATTTTGAAAAACGAATAACCAAACAAATAGACAAACAAACAATAAACTGATTTTCATTCATTGATCACATTAAACACAATTTATGAATGTCGTCGATAGACATTATCATTTTAGGATCGAAAATTGGTTGTTGATTTTGTCGTCGTCGTCGTGAAACTTTGGGAGAAAAAAAAAGGAAATAAAAAAAAAATCTTCTGAAATGGATTTTTATGATTATTCAATCTCTCTTTCTCTCCCTCTTGCTCTCAAAACAGCCATACAGTAAAAAGTGTCAAAAAGAAAAATTCTGGATTCTCAGGTTGGGTAGAAAAAAAAAGACATAAATTTTTCTATTTATTTTTGTTGTTGTTGTTGTTGTTGAAAACTCAATTTCGATTGCATAAAGATATACGAAAAGAAACGAAACGAAATACATTTATAAAAAGAAAAAAACCATCATCAAAAAGTTAGTTTTATGCATTCAACATCGATATATAAATGAATAGTAAATTTTATCTTCTTTTTTCTCTTCGCCCAAAAAAAGTAAAGAAAGAAAGGAAAAAGAATGGAAAATCCTATTGTAAAATCCTATTAAAGTTTATCTTTATTTTTTTTGTTCAAACATTTCCCCCACCTCCACATAAAGTGCATATATCCAGTGGTCCACCTCCCCCCTTAAAAAACAAAAAAAAAATCAAGAATGTAAATCTTACCAGGTAGCTAGCGTTTCACCAGGTAATTGGATTCTTTCTTTCTTTTTTTCAAAGAATTCACCAATGATTATCATCAACATTTTCGGGGTCCAGAATTTCACAGAAAAAAACAAAACTAACAACAATGTTACCCACCATTAACACGGCGTCATCTTCTTCTTTCCCCAAAGAAAAAAGCAAATAAAAAAAACAAAGATGCCGACATTAAACAAGATTAAACTCAAAGATTATTATTATTATTCGAATGAGTTTTTTTGTTTCTGTTTCTGGAAGGAAGAAAATCTTTTCTTTCAAAAGACTTTTGACAATATAAATAAATTGTATCTCGATTTAGTTTTGCTCTCTGTGTATGTTCTGTTCAGTTCTTCTTCTCCAACATGTTCCAAGAAAAAAGATTTTGCTAGGATTTTCATTCATTCATTTTCACTTCAATATTTATTGTTTGTTTGTTTTGTTTTTTGTTTTGTTTTGGCTATTCGGTTTGTTTATTATGTTCCAATAGGTCATTCAAAAAATGTTCAATTATAACGTCAAATACGGATAATAAATCTTTCGTTGTTGTTGTTGTTGCTTTGTTGTTGTTGTTTTCGTTTTTGTTGTTGTTGCTTTGTTGTTGTTGTTGTTATATTCTATATCCAATCATGATTGTCCCGAAAAAAAAATCGATAAACTTGAATAAAAAAAATTTTCATCAGAAATTGAGATCTGATAAGGCTTATCTCTTTTGGTCGGTCGGTATTTGTTTGTTTGCGAATAGAATCGAGTTGACTTTTGGTCGAAATTTTTGATTGGTATAATTTTTGTTTTCTCTTTTTTCGCCCGGAATTTGTTGTTGTTGTTGTTGTTTTAGTTTGAACAACAACAACAACAAACAAACCATAATGTTCAATGAACAATATTCTTGGATTCTATTCCTGGATTCTATTCTTGGTATTTTCGTTCCCCCTCCCCCCAAAAAAAACATGCAAAATTCAGAAAATTTTGCCAAAAAAAAAATCCATTATTTGGAATGAAAGAGAAAATCATTCTGATTATTTGATTCACAGAAAGAGAAAAGAATAAAAGATTTTTCTCTTCTTCTAAAGTCAGTCAGTCATCAGAAGTTTCGCCAAATAATGGGTATGATTTGTCATCAACCATTATCATCATCATCGTGATGATGATGAAAAACACCAATATTTTTTTTTGCTGTAAAATGACAATGAAAAAATGGAAAAAAATGAAAATTTTTTTTCATTTTTTACATCACGAATCTGTGATCGACATGCTTTTTTTTGGTGGAGACTATTTACACACACACACACTGTATATCCATTCATCCATTCAACCAACCAACCGAACGAACGAACAAACATCCATTGTCAATCAAGAAAAAAAAAGAGGGGGATGGGTAAGAAATGTACATCTTGCATATTGCAAGAATATTCTTTGTAAGAATATTCTTGCGATGATGATGATTATTGTTGTTGATGATGATGGGAAGGAAACCATTACAAAGATAATTTGCGTTTCTATTTTATTCTATTATTTTGTTTGGTTGGTTCGTGATTCTGAATCATTTTTTTCACTTTGATCGCATACGATCAATTCAGATATTTTTTTCATCCATTTTTCGGTTGTTTTTGTTCAGATTCTTTTCTGGAAATGATGATGACGACGACGACTCGAATTTCATCTTTATTTTCATCATACCGAAAATCAAATCAGTTTAGTTTTGCCGGCTTTTTGTTATTATGAAAAAAAATATGTACATGTTTTTCACATAGATTCTTTCGGGCAACATTAATCACAATAATCATCATAATAATAACCGAAAAAGAAGATAGAGATTTTCTTTTCATTTGTATCATCATTATCATCGTCATCAGAGAGAGAATATTTGTCACTTGAAACCAAAACCAAAACCAAAACCAAGAAAGAAAAGAATGACAAAAACACGTTGAAATCATCATTATGGAATTGAATTTGTGTTTTTCCGTAGTTCGTGTTTTTTTTTTCATTTTGTTGTTGTTGTTATCCGGAACATGTTATGTATTCACTAAATATGATGATTATTCCAATGATAATTCTTTGTGTATCTGTCTGTCTGTGTTGTTGTTGTTGTTGTTGATGATGATTGTCACCAACAACAACAACAACAGAGGAATTTTCTTTCATTGCATTTGATGATGATGATGACAACAAAGACGTGTCGAATGAATTTTTGTTGTTGTTGTTGTTGTTATTCGATTCGATTCATTTCATTTTTGGCACAATTTTCCATTCGAAAATGAAAAAAAAATATAACTATCATCATCAACGACGACTACGACTACGATGATGATGATAATGATGATCAATTGGCTTTCTCTCTCTCTCTCTCTCTCTCTCTCTCTCTCTCTCCCTCCTCGTTCGATACAATTCACGATGTGATTGTGATGATGATTCGGATGTGATAATGTGATTCAATCATTCCAAACACACACACACACACACCAGCCAAAACGAACAAACAAACATTGCATGCATGCAAGTTTTATATATTCTGGGAGAAAAAAAAAAGAAAAAAAACTTTTACATATAAATGAATATTTCCCAATATATATTCATTCGAATATTCTGTTTTTTGGTTTTTGGTTCTTCTTTTGGATTCCGATTTCGATTCCTGATGATGATGATGATGATTTCTTTACATTTCATTTCATTTTATTGGAACAAATCGTTGTTGTTGGCGATGATGATGATGAGAATATGAAATGAGAGAATCAGAGAGAGAGAGAGAAAAATTCAACTGCAAAAACGATAAATCGGGTAAGGGCAAACAAAAAAAAACTGCTGAGAGATAGAAAGTGGGTTCAGTTTACAAACAAAAACATCACCAAACACGCAGAAAATTCATTTCTCTTTCATTCTGATTTTTTTTTGGGGGGGGGAAACATTTCACATATTTTTCTACGGGGTTTTATATGTCATCATCATTGGACACTATATGAATTCATATTGAAACCGAAACCAAGAAAACCAAAACCGAGATTGAGAAAACCGAAATTGTATTGTTAAAAATTGCCTGAATTCTTCGTTTTTTTCCCTCGGCCAAAAATAGTTGTCATCCACACTATGTGTGTGTGTGTTGGACAAAACAAAAAATGTTTCAAATCAAATGTTCGAATGTTTAAACATATATGTGAAGACCAGATGAATCTTGAGAATTTTTTTTTTGTTTGCTTCGAAATCAAACAAATGAAAACAAACGAACAAACCAACGAAAACAAACCTTGTTCCAAACAAAGATTCCAGAAGAAAAAATAAAAATAAATTCCAGATTCCAGATTCTGATGTAGATAACATTCATTTCGTGATTTCCCCAAAATTCAAAAGAAAAAGATTTGATGGTCAACCATCACCAAAACTTGAATATCAACCGAATAACGCAAGAGAAAAAACGATATTTATGATTCAAAAATTCAGAAAAAAAAAATCATAACAACAACATTCGAGGTTTTTTCTTATGTTGTTGTTGTATTTTGCTTCTTTCTTTTCAGGGAGAAAATGAATCTAATTGAATTAATCCTAAAGCATCACATCTGATGAAAATTTTCAAGGGAAATTTCCAAGGAAAATTTATTCAATTTTCACTTTTTTCTTTCTTCTGAAAAATTTTAATAATTTTAAAATTTTTTTCGTTTTCTTTCTTCGTTCACTCAACGAAGAAGGCAAAGAATCTGATGATGACGATGATGAATGAATTAATCTAATTTTGATTGAATTTCCATCATCATCAACCATCATCAGCCATCAACCATCAACCATCATATCATTTTCATTTCATTTTTTCATTTGCAAATGCCGCTTTATGTCAGAAAAAAAAAGATTCTCGACAAAGATTCTTTATTTTCATTATGAAAAAGCTGCTGCTGCACATCTCATTTTCAGGAATTTTTTTGTTTTCAAGTTTTGAATAAATTATTACCCCTTCGATGCGAGAACGGGTTGAAATTAGCAAATATGTTTTTTTTGTCTATTCTGACAGAATTCAAAACAACAACAACAACAAAAATATGTAAATGGAAAACGATTGGTTTGGTTTTGGTTTGGCTGAATGAATGGTGATCAAGCGTGCAAAATGAAAAACTTGCACAAATTTTTTTTTTTTGGTCTTGTCAAAAAATTTTCCAGAAAATTTCTCATCATCATCATTGTGCTGTGCAAAAAAAATGGTTGAAAACTTTTTTTTTTGCCTAATTCTTTGTGACACACACACACACACAAAGAAAAGTGAATGGCAAAGCTAATTAATATTATAATTTCGTTTTCGAGATTCACATCTTCAGCAACATTATTATCATTGGAGTACCGGGATATATAATATGATTTGCATATTAGAGAAAGAAATCGATGCGAAAAAAAAGAAGCCAAAATCAAATCAAGTTTCAGAATTGAGTTCCAGAATCTCATTCGAAAAAAAAGAAGAAAAGAACATTCGTTAATCGAATTATCATCATCATCATCATGGATAAAGGTTTTCGTTTTTCGTTTTTTATCAACAAATCTTTAACAATTTGAAAATTTGTTTTAGTCGATCGACCAGAATATCTTGTCTTGCGAAATAAATTCAGTCATTTTGTCGACATAACGAATGGACAACATTATTGTCAATGAAGACAATCGATGCTATCGATACTATCGATACTACCATCATCGAATGAAATGATCCAATTTACTTATAACAATCATCATCATCATTGATTCACACCCAGCCAAAAAAAAACACTTGAATGTTATTTTTTCTCTTGTTTTTCTGTGAAGTATGTTTAAGAGATAGAGACTTGAGATTTCTTTTCTGGCTTAAGTAAGAATGAATCAATCTTTCTCACTTTATTCTTTCACTTTGTCTATTCGATGAAATTAATCTAGTTTCGATCAAATCTTACTTATTTCAATACAAAACACACTTATTATGCCGCTTAAAAGTGAGCAAAAGAAGAATTGGATTTCAATTGGCCAGTTACTTATAGGAACAAATAAACGAAATTGGATCGAGAAGAGAAAAATCTTATCATGAATTCTTCATTTGTTTTGTTCTATTTTCACATAAGAAAAACAATGATCTACTTGAATCGATTTCAATCAATGTTCAAATATGTGTTTGTCGAAGAAAATGAAGAATTTTTCTCGTAAATTGTCCAATATTTCCAAATTAAGTGATTGTTCTTAACATTTCTCAAGTATATGGATGAATTCTTGATTTCATTCATTCATCGTTCGTTTTGCGTTTTGCATTTTCAATTCAATAAGGGATAATAATAACTTATGTGAATCGAGAAATGTTTCGGGAAAGAAAATGATCATCATCATCAAGAATTTTGCCTCCAGAACATGTTTTTCCGGGAAAAATTCTCTCTTTTTTTTTGTCTTTCGTCTTAATCATTTTGTCAATGAAAAATTTGGATCTGAAAATCGTATTAGTTAATTAGAAATAACGATGGTAGGGTTTTTTTCCATGAAATTATTATATGCAAACGAAGACGACGACGACAAACTAGCAATATTTTCATTTGGATATTCATTTGCAAAATAACTGAATAACTTACTGGAAACTTACTGGAAGAACGAAAGAAAGAAAGACCCAAGAGAAAACTACAAAGAAAAAGAAGAAAAAGAAATACTATCATCATCATCAGTCTGGTAATTTTTTCTGGAAAATAACATAATGAAATTGATAACATAATTATAATAATAACCAAGTGGTGACTATGATGATTACATAGAAAAAAACCCTTTCTTCTTCATTTGATCATTTCATTTGTCTAAATGCGAAGGAAATGCGAATGAAGAAAGAAAGAAATTTGTCGAATTTTATGATGATGATGATAATGTTAAATCATCAGCATCCTTATTAAAGATCTTTTCGTTTTTGTTTTTGGCCAAAATCACAAGAAGAAACAAAAATTTGTTTCAAATGAAACAACATTGTTTCTTTCTCTGTGTGCGTTCGGGATGCCCATTCAGAGAAACAAAGAAAAAAATGTTTCCCGAAAACATTCTATGAAAATTAATTCAGTTAAACGGATGATCAGTTAGTTTTTTACAAGCAAAAGGCCAACAATAAAACAATGACGCCCAACCCCTTCTTTCAAATGGCTCCCGTTCATTCATTCAATGATCAACGAAGAAGTTACAACAAAGAAGAAGCCAAAAAAATCCAAGTCAAGCGAATAAAAAAATTATTGGAAAAAAGATGAAGATGAAGAATCAAGCCATAAGATAAGATAATATTTGATTTTTGTTTTGTTTTTGTTTTTTGTGGAAACAGGTGGCAATGACAGGCAATTCATTTTTCTTCTTCTTTTTTCATCTTTTGGGTTATCCGTTTTTTCGTTTTCGTTTCTGTTATTTCATATTTTCGATGATTTTTTTTTCTTTGGTTCCAGAAAAAAATATAACTGTTCTCTGTTCTATTTCTACCCAAAGATGTAACATTCTAATGATGAAAATAATGATAATAAATCACCAAAACAAAACGAAAACAAACAATGAAAATATTATTGGCAAATTCGACAATCGTCATCAATGATAATATTGTTGGAAAAATTTAATCCACTAGATGGCAGCATGTGTATCGGAATTTATTTATTTTTATTTTCGAGATTGTAATCAAAAAATAGTAAATTGATTCCTATTAAAAAAAAAAATTAATAATGATGATTATGGTTTGGTTTGGTTTGGTTTAGTTTGATGATGGTCAAATAATAATAATAAATGAATAATTTCCGGAATGATCATCATGAAGATCAACAAATTCGGAATTCAAAATCAAATAAACAATCCAAAAAAAACATTTTTCTGGCCTGAAGAAAAAAACAAAATTTTGGTACCACCAACCAGAAAAATCGGAAGTTGGTAATATTTTCTTCGTTCTTCTCTCTCTCTCTCTCTCTCTCTCTCTCTCTCCTACTATAATCATTTTTGTTCTTTTGTTTTTTTCTTCATTCACACATTTCCTCACTGCATCACTACTACTACTCACTTACTTACTTAATATGACTATCATAATTTGGCGGCCATCCATTCATTCATTCATTCATCCTTTTTTTTGCATCATCAATATGGGCTATTGATGAGGAAAAGAAAAAGATTCACCAATAATAATAATAATAATAAAGACCACCGACATGGATCCAATGACGGTTTGAATTTGTGTATTGTGTATTTGGGTTTAACTGAAAAAGAATAAAGAATAAATACAGGAAAGGAAAGAATATTCTTGATGATGATGATGATGATGATGATGATGA
>ERZ500997.548-NODE-548-length-10724-cov-6.748336_pt1 | contig 10724 bp, 10 predicted proteins | sample MGYA00248826_ERZ500997 | MGnify/ENA primary metagenome ERZ500997 (study PRJEB25958, sample SAMN03398524) | human skin metagenome | study: EMG produced TPA metagenomics assembly of the Human Skin Microbiome Metagenome (human skin metagenome) data set.
CATTTCTCACGTTTTTTTTCTGATACAAAATACAAAAAAAAGAAAAGATTATACCAGTTTTTCACTGACCAGCTTAGCAATGTTGATAATTAGTTTGAAGAAAAAAAAATTTCAATTTTAGAATTTGCTTTCAAAAATCACATTCAGAAAATCATTACATCATTGTGAGCCATGTGCAAACATTGAATTTTTGTATCCACATCAGTCAATCAGGCATCAATCAATCAATCAATCCATCCATCCATTCATCCATCAATTTGTGTTCTGCGTTTAAAAAAATTTTCTTTTTTTCTTCAAAAAAATTTGGAAGCCATTAACGAATTGAAAAGAATAAAGACATTATAGTGATGCTTAAACACCAGTGAACACACACAGCAGAGGTCATGAGGTCGAACCGGAATCTTTAATAGACCAGCCACCTATCTTTCTTTCTGAATGTTTTTTTTGTTTTGTTTTGTTTTGCTTGCTTGTTTGTTCGCAGATATCCATTATTATTATGATGATGATGTTGATGTTCGAGAAACGAAAAAAACGAAACGAAACGAAAAAGCCAGAACATCCCGATTTGACACATAGGCTTTTAAAAAACATTTTTTGTTTTTCAATTTTAAAATATATATTTCTTTCGTTCGCTTTCGTTTTATTTTTTTTTTCAATCCACATTTTCTCAGTATACAGTGTAGTCAGGCTGTCAGGCTTTCAAGGCAATCATCATCATGATGTTTATTAGCCAAAAAAACTGATGATGATGATGGTCTGGGATCACATCGAAGGAATCGTCGTATTGAATGGATAAAAATGGATTCAAGAACGAAAACTTCACAACAACAACAACAACGAAAAAAAGGCGGAGGATGATGTTCTCCTTCTTTCATTTATCAAAAAAAAAACATTCTGATTTTACAAAATATTGCCGAATACATTGATTGACATACACAGCCATACATCAGATGAAATATGGATGACAACAACAACAACAACATTTGGTAAGATATCAGCAGCAGCAAGCAAGCAACCAAAGAATTTATTGGCTTTAATGGACTTTTATAAGTGAAAGGCGCTCATATGATCATGATGATGATGATGATGATGGAAGAAATGGAAATGGAAAATTTGATGGCACGCAATTCATTTTTCTAACCGTTTCATTTCTGTTTTTTTGTTGGTTGGTTCGTGCCATCGGCAGATCGGTTCCGTTTTGTTTTTGTTTTTGTTTTTGTTGTTGGCCGAAATTCGTAGATTCATTTCGAAATAATAACTACGGAAGGAAATCGTAAGGTCATGCTAATGGAACTGAGTGAATTTTAGTTTTAGAAAACAAAAAAAAAAACTTAATTTTCAATGGTTTTTTTTTTCATTCATTTCTGATCAATGGTGGAATGATTTATCGATTGTATCGATAATAATCGATAGTAGTCGTCCTTGTCGTTGTCGTCGTAGTCGAATGTTTGAATCCGGATCCTATATTTTTTTCAATCGATGTCATTCATTTTTAGTCAGAAAGAATTTTGCTGATTCTGCGGAAAAAAATTGTAAGTTTTTTTTTGAATAAAAAAAAATGTAAATATCAATAAGCGAGAAAAAAGAAATTTATTTTTCTGGGTGAAAAACAAAAACAAACAAAAACAAAAAAACGATCAAGATATGATTGGTGGACACAAGTTAAATAAATATAATGTCCATGTCGATGACGATGATAAACATCAAGGAAAAACAAACGATGATGATGATGATGATGGTTACCTTGATTGATTGAAATGATTGGCATACCATTTGGATTGCATTATTGGATGATTTGTGAATAAAATTGTTTCATAATTGTTATCGATGCTATATGGTAGAAAAGAAGAAAATGTGTGCGCGTTTTATCATTGATTTTTGATCGCTTACGGCCAACAACAACAACAACAGCAGCCGATACAAATCATTCATAAACAAGAGAGAAATCTTAATGGAAAATATTTGGTGTGGATGACATCCAGAAAAAAAACAAACACACGATATTCTTATCGAATAACACCATTAAACTATGACCTTTTTTTGTTTCGTCATTGATCCTAAAGTAAGGTGTCCACCAAATTTTTTTTTCCTTCCTAAATTCTTCAATGTGTTCAATATGGACAATCAAAAATATTTCAAGTTTTCTGTGTTTGTTTGATGTTAAATATGCGCCGCATCCATTTAAATGTCAACCAACCAAACAAACAAAAAATTATCTAAACATGAAATCGTATGTTGTTTCGCAGGCCAGGAAAATGGCCATCAATTCAATTCATCATATCAAAAATGATATTATTTTGGGCAATCTGTAATGTGATTGATTCCAAAAACCCAAAAAATCATAAAGCCAATTAGCCAATTTTTCCAAATCTACATTAAGATTTACATCAGCAATATTTATTTATTTATTTAGTCAAACAAACAAACAAACAAACAAACAACTGCCTACTATCTATCTATCTATCTATTGAATCTAGTCGAAATAAAGGCGATAACAGGGGTCTAAGCTCAAAGGTTAAAGATAAAGTGGCGACGTTCAATGATCATGATGATGATGACACCATCTTGATGAATCAATGAATGAAAGAGACATTATGTTGTTGTTGTTGTTGTTGTTGTTTTGGGCATCAATAACACATTAGGCAATGGTCCAACAAAGAAGAAGAAAAAGAAGCAAATAATAATACTCCTCAAATTAGGACTAGTTGCCGCCACCGCCATCGACATTGATCTTTTGAAGATTTTACCGAAGAACTTGGTAGCTGAATGAATTGGCGGCAAATTGGTCAATTGGTAACAGAACTAAAGAAGAAGTAGGAAAGAAAAAAAAGGTCAAATAATGTGTTTTTGGTTGGTTGGTGTGTGTGTGCATCTTGTCAGAAATCTAAAACCCAATCTTTATACAGTGAAATCAAGATGCACGATAAACTTTTTTTTTCTACGACGATGAAGATGGTGATGATGACTTTTTGGCTATCAAAATCAACAAAAAAAGTCATAAAGATCTAACGACAATCTGACTAGACCTAAAAACAAACACCAAGCCAAAAAAAAAGCAAAAGGAAGAATTGTAAATTTTTTTTTGGTTCAAAAATTGAAAACAAGCCAGACACACGAAATATGAGAACCAAATTGAGAGTATATCGTTGATAGGATTGTGTCTTTACTACTGGGTCTTTCTTTATTTTTTTCATATTTTTAGAATTTGACTTGCACAATATGATAACAAGAAGACGACGACGACGACGATAACGACCACCACCAATGACTTTTGAATGATGATAATAATGATGATGATAACTGTTTTTGGTCACAAAAAAAGGGTTCACTATTTTTTGTTGTTGCTGAGAAATCAATTTTCCATTGAATCAATGAAGAAAATGGAAACAAAACTTGAACTTGATTGGCCCTGGTCATAAAACGGTGATGATGATGACCAAGGTCGCACATTGCACATCCAATATCATGAACAATCATCAAGAATTCAACATAGACACACAGTCTATTCGCGTGTATGCTGATGAAAGAAGTCGACGACGACGACGATGAAAGTTTTTTCTTCTTCTTTCTTGCTTTGGAGAACGATTATCAGTGATTGGTGATTGTTTTATGGCTCCATTTTCTTTTTCAACTATACTTTCTTTCACATTTTTTTCTTTGGCTATCATCATTTTTGATCATTATTACCACAGTCAGAAGAAGAAAAAAAAGGTTCGAAATCAAATCAAATTAAATATATAAAAAAGTGTGAGAGAGTGTGTGTATTTGAATAGGAAATATGCGCCCGTCTGGCGCCAAACATAAAGTACGTGTGTATATACTGATTTGATTTGTCGGTCGGCTATTCTTTTTTTTCAAAAATAAAATGATTAAGATGAACAGAATGTCATCATCATCATCAACAAAATCACAAGTTTTTTCTTCTTCATCACTAACACTTGGTGTTTTCTTTTCAATTTCAATCAATCAATCAATCATTCATTGAAGCAAGCAAGCAAACAAAATTCTGATTCAATTTTATTAGGCATCCCTATTCAAAAATGTGAATCTTTTTCTCTCTTTTTTTCAAAGTGAAAAATCACCGGCAAAGTCAATTGGACAATAGTATGATGTACCAGGAGAGAGAAAGAGAGAATGTTAGACAATTCCCATTAGAGATTCTATTCTTAGTTGGCAGTATGGCCAGAATTGATGATGGCTTTATTTTTCATTTCATTTCATTTCCAGTTACGGTGATTGAGTAGAAAGACTATTGCCCAAGAGAAATGGCAATGCATTCAAACAAATTTACACACAAACACACAAAAAAAATCAAGACTGTACTGTGTTATCCAATGCAGCAAAAAAAAGATGTTTTGCGATGACAGGAAATGCAACAAATCGAAAATCGAAAAAATGTTTTTCTTTTTCTTCTTCTTTTTCTTTCTTTGGATCGATTTAGCTCTTAAGGGAATTTGTTTTTGATATTGATCTGTTTGGATTTGTTTTTCTCTGGAAAACTTTGCATTTCATTCAAATATTTTGCTTTGTTTGTCAAATGGATGGATGGATGGATGGATGGATGATTTGTTTGGCCATTAGCCACGTGTGTGTACGTCAACAGAGAAAGAGAAAGATAGAACACTCGATTGACCATGAGGCAAACATAAACAATTTAACACAGGTTAAGTCAATAAAAAAAGAAATTGTATTGAGAAATCTGGATCTAAACATTTTTTCTAAAGATTGTAAGAATCGAATGATACTTTTCTATGTGTTTGAATTGAATAAACATCCAATTATCTCGGTATCTCTTCTGTATTTCTTTTCATTTTTCTTTCATTCATTTTGAAGAAAAACTAAACGTTACGAATCTTTTTCATTCATTCATTCATTGTTATCATTGAAATTTTGTTGCTGGTTGTTGGTCAAGTTTGGAACTTACGTGCTTGGAATAATGATGATGATCGGTCGGTCGGTTGTTTGTTTGTTTGGTTGACGTTGTGTAAAGGAGGAAGATGACGAAACAAAAAAACAAAAAAACAAACAAATTTCAACACGGAAAGATCCATAAAAACGAATGAATTAATTATCAAATGATTGATTGATGACGAATGAATGAATGAATGAATGTCAAACACACACACACACTTGACATGGATATTTTCTGGGCAAAAAAAAAATCATTTATTTTTCAAAATTTCTGAGTTTTGAAATTTGTTTTTTTTTGTTTGGATCATAATGTTTTGTATAGAAAGATAATTAAACAAACCAAAGGAACAAGAAGTTTAGTGTAATTTGAAGGGGAAAAAACAGGTTAAATTAAAGAGAAAAATTAGTGTTTGGTCGGTGTGTTTGTGTTTGTAGATCAAAAAAAAACAAACTATCATTGAATAACATTGTTGATCTGGACGTTGATGATAATCATTGAAAATTAAATGAATCAAATATAATACAAAGTGAGTGATAGAGAGAGAAAGAAAATCAAAGTAAATGATCTTTATGTATGGTATGTATGGTATGTATGGTATCGAAATATAGGTTTTTGTTCATGAAAAAAATGCAAAAAAAAAGAGTTCAATATACAAATCGTAATAATGGGGTAATCTCATCCTGTAAATCCATTCATCCATCCTATGGAATCAGAGATACAAACAATCCATCTTTGATGATGATTTTTATTATTTACAGAAATTTCAATGTAGCGTTTTTTTTTAATCACTGGTACATGGACTTGATAGATCGGATGACACGTTGCTAGGTGGTTGATGTATATCTTGTTCGGCTATATTTTTTTTTGTTGGGAAAAACAAAATTCAATGAATAAAAGTAATGTGTGTTTCCAGGGCGAATTCTGTTTTATTTTTACAAACAAAAATATCAACTTACCTAGATAGGACATTGGTGTACAAGGTCCAGTAGCAATACCACTATTATGACCCATTGATGATAAACATGTATCATTTGATGTATTCATTCCACCACCACCATTAACATCATTGTATCCATGCATCTAAAATGGTTTTTTTTTGAAAAAAAGAAGAAGAAAAAGAAAGAAAAATTGAAATTCAATTCATTCAATAATTATTGATTACTTTGGCTTTGCCATTTGATGAAAAACAACAACCACCTCCACTTTTTTCTCTCTCTCTTTCATCGATCCGATCGATCGATCATCGATCAAGATTATCATCGGGCCTCATATTTCATTCACGATTATGATCAAATTTTTGGATGCCCAAAAAAATTTCGGGTTGCATAGGAAAAAAAACTTTCAAAACAGGAAAAAAAAAATTACTAAAAAAAGATCGATATTTTTGTAGCAGAAAACTTTTTTTTTCCAGCAAGGGTTGCCATCATCATCAAGAACATCAACTCTTCACCCTTGTCAAAAGAATATCTTCACCAAAACCAACACACTTCAAACTAGATTTTGGGTGCCTTGACACAAAGTATGGTGGAAGTAGCGATGAAAGTTGTTAGTTTCCAAACAACATTTCTTATGTGTACACAAAATACACACACACTGTGTTGGCTAAAACTCTAGAAAAGAGGAGGGTCTCCCCATACGTCTATAGTAAAAATGTTTGGTTGTTTTTGGTTGTCTGAAGAAACAAAAAAAATCACTTCTTCTTTTTGTTGTTGTTCTTATAGGTTCAGAAAAAAAAGGTTTCTTCGGTTTTTTTTTTTGGCTTCGAAGAATCAGAATTACGCATCCTCATCCATACACATACATACACACACACACAGTGAACAAATTGAATTTTGGAGGAAAAAAAATATATCAAACATCTAAAGTTGATTTACCTGTGATACAAGATGTTGAAATTGTGCTGCATTTGGATCTAAATCAGTTTGCATTGATGCATAATCGGCTAATGCTTTCCATGGTGGTTGATAACTATGTACATCGATTGGTGTTGTTGTCATTTGTAATGGACTTTCATGTCGAACAGGTGATGTTGCTATCAATGGTACACCACGCATTTGTCCAATATTTAATTGTCGACCATCCTGGTTTTTTTTTTGTAAAAAAAAACAAACAAGAAACAAATGTTAGAAAACAAAAAATATTACATAATTCACACAAGCACACACAAACAGACACACAATGTGTAATTTAATTAGTTTGATTGTTTTTTTCTGGTTTTTTCTTTTTGATTCACTCGACTTTCAAACACGTGACCATCATCATTCACCAAAAAAAAAAAACCACAAATTGATAATGATGATCATAGTTACCTTGAAATGGGAAGAGAGAGAAATATTTTTGGGAAATTTCTTACGAAAAATATTACCGAAATAAAAATGAATTTTTTGGCAGGCAGGCAAGCAAGCAAGCAAGCAAGCAAGCAATTTGTCGATAATTTTTATTCATTTCACCATTTCGAGTGGATGATAATAATAATAATAATAGAAACACGCGTGTATCCGAAGACGTCAAAAAATTTTCGGGAGCACCCCGTATCACACAATTCATCGGGCACGTGTATGATGATGATGATAATGTGTGCATAACGCTACATTAGAAACAAAAACAAAAAAAAACAGAATATCCTCCTTTTTCATGTTGGAGAAATATATAATCATATTATTCTTGAAGTTTGTCAGTTTTTGTTTTGTTTTTAAATTCGACTAAAAACAACATAATAAAAACAATATGGTTGTGATTCATCACGCATGTCAAAACACACATGGCTAGAATATTTTTTTTCTAAATTCTGTAAGAAATTCTTTTTATTGCAACGAAAAAAGAATTTGAAAGAAAACTTTGAAGGTATCAATTACTCATAGTGAACATATTATCATCGTTATTGTGTTCCGCCGTTGCCATACAATGTACTACGTGCGACACGTGTCTTTTCATATCATCATTGTTTGTTTGGAAAAATAAACCAAAAAATTGGTTTTCACATACAGTAGCCGACACGTGTCTATTTCCGAATATTCGACTATTATACATGATCAAAACCGGAACAAACGAGCAAAGAAAAAAAATTCAGAATATGAACAGGAATAGCAACAACGACGACAAGAATTATATACACCCATATTGGATAAAGCTTAAAAAGAAAGATTTTCATAATAATTATACAGAAGAATCCATCAAACATGACAAGTGAATAATATTGAAAAATTGCAGAAAATTAACATTCTCAATTCTTGAATTTGAAAAAAAGGTAAAATTTTTGTTTTTTGGTTTTGTTTTTTGATTCGGAAAATTTTCCGGAAAGGAAATTAGGATGAAAAGAAAAACCAGAAAAAGAGAGCAAACATTAGCCATACGAGCAAAGCGTAACCATTATCATTGATTTTTTTATATATAAAAATACCATCTGTCTTTCTTTCTATTTGTGCAGTGGCTATTTGTATGTATGCTGTTAACATGATGATGAAAAATATATATAAAAATCACTGTTTGAGATTTTTTTTTCGTTGGAGAGAGATAAGTGGTAAAAGATAAGACGTGTGTATGTTGTAATCAATGGATCGAAATAGGAACAACAACAAAAAAATATGGAGAGATGCAAACATCGAGCCATCGAGCACATAGATCTTTCATAGATCTCAAGAGGCATTTTTTTTCTTTCTGCCTTGTTTCAGAAACAGACCCGGGGGAAGATGGATCATAGATGAATGAATGGTTGAATGGGAAACAAAACATCTGCAGTGTGCGTATCCATTAAGGATTTTTATTTTTATTTTTTTCCCTATAGTTTTTTTTGATTTTCAAAATAACAACAACAACAACAATCAACCATCATCAAAAATTCCATGATCCAAATCTTGATCCAAATCAATATTGTGGAGAAAATTGAAAGAATTGCAAGCGAGCAAGGGAGAGAGAGAGAGAGAGATTTTAATCTATCTAATTGAGTTGAAATAAATCTGTGGCACACGTCATATTGAGAATTTTTTTTTGTTTATATAAAAAAAACTAAATTCTTTGATTCTCGATTGCCATTTTGTAAACAACTCTTTTTGGAATATTGAGGATTTAGGTTGACACACACGCGCACACGCTTAATGTGACATATATTTTTACGAATTAAAGTTTTATTAATCGAGTCGAGAATCTCTTTTCATCAACAACACAGACACACGTTTTGTCACCAGTCAATAACGAGAGAGAAAATTTTGTCATCAATTTAAGCCAAAGATCGATTAGTAAAGGGAGGATTAAAGCCGGACAATGAGGAGAAAAATTATTCTCGATTGGATAATGACGTTATCACCTTGAAAAGTGAAAAAAATGAATGAATGAAAGAATGAATGGATGGATCTTTTTTTCCGTTTCCAAACCGACTTTTGATTTTTTTTCATCATCATCATCATCGTTTGAATCAACTAATCGGACGACTACGAAAAAAAAAGTCACAGGAGGATTCTGAATATTACCGAGAAATGAATGTGGACCGAAAAAAAAACTTTTCGCTTGCCTTTTTTTCCCTTAGGAATAATTAGTCTATGACTATATCAATGTCGATGATGATGTGAATGTGATGATGATGATGATGATTAAAGTTTCAGAGAGTTAAAGAGAGAGAAAAAACTCAAGTTGATTTTAACGGGAAAAACTTTAGAAATTATCCAACAACAACAACAACAACAAAAAAAACCCATTAGATTAAACAAACAAATGTTTTTGTTTGGTTGGACCATATTTTCTGGTTGCTTTACAGATCCATTGATGGAAAAAATCCAACAAAAAAAAGGATCATAGGATCCATTAATCGAAGAAAATCAGTTTTCGCTACATTAAATTGCTACATCTAAATTGCAGGTAAAAATCTCTTTCTTTGGTGTTTCTTGTGTGTTTGCTGAAAATGGAAGAATGGAAAATTTTGCACCAACAACACAAAACAAAATCCAGTACAGTTCATCAAACAACGACAAAAAGAATAAAGATTTTTTTTTTGTTGTTTGTTGCGGCAAACATAAACATTTTCTTTTAGTTGAAAAAAAATGATGATGATGAAGAAAGAACTAAAAACAACAACAACAACAACAAAACGTAATCAACCAAGTGTAAAATAAACAAATGGACATTGGCTTTCTCACGCCGCCATTGGCCGCCCATTTTTAAGGATGTTTTTTTTCTGTTGTTGTTTTTGTTATATGTGTGTGTCTGGCTGATTGATTTGGTAAGTGAAAAGCTTTTTATTTCTGGTCTATCGAATCCGGATCGAGAAGAAAAAAAAAACTCAAAACGAAACAAAAAAAGAAAGAAAAAATGCCGATATCCATTAGGAGCCGAAATTTCTTCTTGTTTTTTCACCTGGACAAGCACGTGTTATGAAAAGATCGAAATGTTGCTGTTGTTAACAATCGATAATCGATTAAAAAACAACAACATTATTCATCGACAATAGTCGGCAGTTCCTTATGGTCTGGCGGTTAATTTAAGAGAGAGAAAGAGAAAAAAAAGGTGTCGTCTATGCGATCATCTTACTACTATAGTATAGTTATTGGTTAAATGGGTGACAAAACAAAACAAAAAAACATTAAGTGACAATATCAATTTGATGATTGTATAGATATCATATTGATGGATATCCTCACATATATACATTATGTAAGGTCATCATGATGATGTTGGTTGATAATGAATGTGGAAATTGGCCAAACACCGAATACAATAGATCCATTAAAAGTATAAGGATAATAAGATGCATTAGTCTCTCTCTCTCTCTCTCTCTCTCTCTCTCTCTCTCTCTCTCTTTTATGAAAAAAAGCTAATCTAT
>ERZ500997.549-NODE-549-length-10712-cov-7.260674_pt1 | contig 10712 bp, 7 predicted proteins | sample MGYA00248826_ERZ500997 | MGnify/ENA primary metagenome ERZ500997 (study PRJEB25958, sample SAMN03398524) | human skin metagenome | study: EMG produced TPA metagenomics assembly of the Human Skin Microbiome Metagenome (human skin metagenome) data set.
GAACTGTTTTTTTGTTTGTTTGTTTGTTGTGTATATCTATGTGATAATGTTGTTACTATTAAAACTATGATGGCGTAAACCAAACCAGAGCAAGACAACAACAACAAAAAAAACTTCTATCTTTCTTTCGTTCCGTTTTTTTCGAACCATTATGAGACAATCAAAGATATAAACCATGATGAGCAACAACAACAACAAAAAGTTACGTTATTTTGTACCATTATTATCCCGTGTGCGTGCATGTGTGTTAGTATGTGTTAACTAATTATTGTCCGAATGTGACAATAACAATTAGATGGCCATTCTACCCACATACAAACACAAAATACAAAAGAATCCAAGAATTTAATATTAAAGAATCAAACCAAGATGATGATGATTGTGGTGCTGATGGATGAAATAAAACTATCATTTTTATTTTTCTGTCCTTGTTTAGCTTGACCACACAATATATCCGAATAAAAACTTGGTGTATGTTTCTAATTGTTTCCATATAAACACCATAATCATTATAATCATCATCATCATCATCATCATCACCGCAATACACGTTTGGTTTTCATTTTATGAAATTCCAAAGTTTATATGTGCGTGTCAAAACTATACTGGACAAAAAAACAAAAAACTATAACTTGTAAAAATTATTGTTATACACGCACGATAGGACAAAAACTTATATTTCTTGTTTTCTATTGAGGAAACATCATATATATATAAATATATTACTGGCTTTTTGTCGTTGTTGTTTAAGTACTTGGCCAGGAAGTAGAAAAATCACACAAACACAAATGTATAAAATTAGCCAATGAAGAGACAATAAAAAGAACAACTACAACAACGTTATTATTATCATTATCATTATTATATGAAGCATAAAAAGCAATTGAATTGAAAACAAAAATACGAAGAGAGAAAATAGATTGCCCCAAAGCTATAGCACACAAAAAAAATGACGAATTTTATTTTTATCCACTATTTTCTCATTGGCCATTCGGATGTCAGTGGTTTTCGTGTATGTAATGAGAATAATGATACAGGGAAAGGCCTTCTACTAACTAATGATCATATAAATAAATGCCACACCTGACAGGAGTCGACAAATTTTTTCTTCACTCTCTTTTTTTTTGCTATAGAAAATTAAATGTACAGGTAAGCCGAACACAACACGCACACACAAACAAGAATACATACAGGTAAGTAAGGCAAACCCAAACATTCTATAGAGCAAAAACAACACAAATGTAAACTGAAACTATTGGTTACAAAACATGTATCCACCAAACAACAACAACAACAACAAGGAAAAAAATGATAAATTTATTTATTGCAAATATATTATGCGCAATGAAACATTAAATCAAAACAAAACAGAACAAACAAACAAACAAAAAAGAAAAGAATAAATAAATGTGAACAAGAGATGCGGCTACAAATCAATTTGAATGTCGATAAAACAAAACAAAACCCCCAAAAAAAAGTCATTAAACAAAGTAAAAGATAAAAAAAAAGATAGATGTTTTTTCTAGCTGATTTGTGTGTGTGTGTATGTATGTAAAAGTCAATCGAATGGATCAATGGATGAATGAACAAGAAAATAAGAAAAATGAATCCATTATAAAGATGTATATTTTTTTGCAATATATTCTTCGTTCAAAACAGGACATGATATTTTAAGAATAATAATAATCGGTCAAACAAACAAATAAAAATGAATGAAATTCAATGATAAATAAATGAGAAAGAATATCATAATTTAAGATAGATAGAAAAACAAAACACATTGAATAAATATTATAGTTTGAAGTAATATACATTATATTGTTGTTGTGAAGTTAGTGAATGAATGATTCACATAATAATGATTAAAAATATCCATTGATATTATTTATAATGATCATTGGCTCATTGCCATTCATTTATTCATTATGTTTTTGGGCAATATCCACATAACAACAATAATTTTGGCTATCAGAATTGTTCTTCGTTTGTTTGTGTTACCCTTCGTTTGAATGACAAAACGATAATTCCATTCGTGTGAATATAACGAACAAAATAACTAAGCTTATTCATTCGATTCTACTTGTCGAAAGTTAAGAAGTAGAAATAAATTGATGGACATCCGTTTCATTCATTCTTGTGTCATACTGAAAATCAACTATGTAGAAAATGGTCAGAAAAATATTCTATTTTTTTCGCTCCCGTATATTCATCTTGATCGTATAATGATTCGCCATCTTGTCATCATCGATGGCAATCACAACAACAACAACAAAAGACAGGGTAAGAAGGAAAAACTTGAAAAAAAGCTCCGAAAACATCACCGAAGATCATCATCATCATGAAAGTATGATGATATGGATAAGACAAGCGAAAGACATGTGTGTGTGGAATGAATGGGACAGAAACAAAAACCGAACAACAACAAAAACAACTATATGCTTCACTTGATCACATTTACATTAAGCACCAAGATCCCTGGAAAAAAAGTAGAATAAGAAAAACGACCGCATTGGATAACTTGAACTAAAGATAAAGATAGATGATTTTTGTTTTCATCTTCATCAAACAACTATTTTTTTCTGATATGAAATGTAAATGTATAACTAAACCAACAACAACAACAAAAAAGTAGCCATACATTTTTAAAAAACCAAACAAACATAGATACACAGTTGAAACGGTAAGCAAATGATACACTGATGATAGTACAAAGTATGTAAAGGCTATTCAGAATTCGAGAATGATATACAAGTGAACAAGAAAAAAAAACGAATAGAATAAATGCATGTCGCATTCGATTACTTATGCCTCATAAACCGACAAACATTCTAACCAGAAAAAAGACAAACCAACCAACCAACCGACGAGAATGATCCATGATTCAAAGATGAAAATCAAACTAAAAATAACAACCAAAAAAAAGTAAGCAACATGCAGAGTTTGAAAATGACATCATCATCATCCTGTGTGAAAGCTCATCTTGTGATCATCATCATCATCATCATCATAAATGAATATATGGATGGGTGAATGATTTGGGTTCTTTGCCTGAATGGCTCGTTACTTGAATGTTTGAATGGTTACAAGATGGATGTGATTCACAGCGCCCAGGATCTCATCATCATCATCTTCTCCTGTGTTTTGATATCATTTCATGATTTTAAAATAGAATAGACAAAAAACAAACAGGCCATCTAACCACCTAAACCAGTAACGAATGATCGACCGACCGACCGACGACCAACCGATCATAAGTGAATAGAGAAAAGAATGAGAAAAAACACTAGCAACCATTTTCATTGTGATTCGGCACATTGACTTTATTCTATTGATCATCATTGCTGTATATATCTTTCTGTATTATCGTTTTTTTCTTTTTTGGTTATATGAATATCAGTCAGTCATTCTGATTTATATATTCTATATTCTGAATGTTTAGTTAGCTTTACCTCTCTTATTATTATCATTTACATTTCTATTTTTTTTCCATTTTATGAAAGATCGGTCAAAAAAAGAAAAATATAACAATAGAAACACAATAGGTGGCCATATGTTTGTGTGTGTGTGCACACATAGAATCCATTAATGGTAATGTGCCAGAACCTTTCAGAATATCTATTCTTGAGCTGTAAATATGTGGCCATCATCATATAATCATCATCATCATCATCATTGATTAAAACCATATCGTTGCTCTGTTGCTCATTCATATACCATACAAACACACACAGTATGGATGCTGTGCATGATCATACGGTATATATCCTGCCAACCAACACACGTCAATATCACATGACCATAAACAAAATTTTTTGTCCATTCATAATTGAAATGGTAGCAGGTATTGATGGATAGATTGAATTTTGATCGTTATCTCACTCTTGATATTAGTTTTAAAAATGAATATTTAAAAAAATAAACCTAAATTCCGATTATCGATTAATCTTGGACAACATACAGAGTTATGGAATGTATATGTGTGAAAACAAACCAAAAAACCTAGCTTCACATGATGAATTCAGGATCAGGATAAAAAACAAAAAACATAAAAAGAAAACAACAACACACAGCAAGAATCAAGAATCAGTCAACTTGAATCATTCATTCATTCATTCACTTGGCCCAAATGAACAAAAACACACACACATACAAATATTGGATCCAAAAGATTCTACCCAAAAAAGAAAAGACTTATGTATTATATTTTGATTCAATGCCATTCTTGAAAATATTATTACAAACAAATACAGTACACACACACACATACTACATTCGCTTCATCGATTACGATTTAGGATTTTTTACAACCAGAAAAAAAAGAAAAGAAAGAAAAAAACCTTGCAAGAATATTCGGTGTGTGTGTGTGTTGGTGTGTAACAAACAACAAATGAACGAATCAACGAATCATTGATGATAAACGAGAGATACAAATAACAGAGAATATTTTTTTTTGTTTGTCCAGTTTGGCCATTTAATAATGACAATAATAATTCAGGCATTTGTTGTTGTTGTTGTTGTTGTTCGAACAAAATATGGACAAGACATTCGAAGGTCTATTCGAAACCTAAACTGAACAAAAATATTATATAGTTTACCGTCAAATCTAATGGACAAAGAGATTGAATGAATCGGTTATTCCCAGAATATATTTCGAAATACGAAATATCAAATAGCGAAAAAAAAACAGATGAATTGGTGAAATTGATATAGACGAGAATAGAAAGCCACCTTGGAATATACCTCGCATATACCGTTTTGGCCAACAACAACATCATCATAATGATGGTTTGAAATGACGACGATGTCGACGACGAAGGAGTAGTAAAAAGTTTAATCGATTATTGACGTTCTATGATGATGATGATGACAAAAAAAAGAATAAAGCAGCAGCATCGTACATACATACGACACGATAATAATAGACTTTGTATAATTCAAACACAAACAACAGAATGAAACATGACCATTCTTTATTGTTGTTGTTGTTGTTGTTGTTTTTTTCCAGGATAAAAATGTACATCATCAAAATGACAAACCAGGAAAAAAAGTATGCCTTGTAATCATCAGCTTTTCTAACATTTTGTTTTATTCTATTCCTTTATACTTTTGTTGTCAACCTCATCATCATCATCAACATTCGTTGATCGTCAATCGTCATTCGTTGTAATCGTTGTTCTACCTCTCTCTGTAACATCTTTGTATTTTTTTCAAACAACAACAATTCTTGTTGTTCAAATGATCATCAGACATTGGCTATTGATTTGATGGATCCTGTTGTCGTTGTTGTTCTATATGAAAATAGACAGAAACAATAGTAAAACGACAAACATAATAATAATAATAATATACGTGTTTGATGTTGGTTGTTGTTCAATATAATCGATATATTTGGGGTAAGAATCAAATCAAACTAATGAATAGAATTTCAAATAACAACATCATAGAGTGTGAAAGTAAATAATATTATTAAAAAACAACAACAAAAACAATCAATGAGAAGAAAGAAAGAAAATCTTGCTGTAAAAGTAAACCCAAATGATCAGAATCATTTAATATATACACTTGGACTTATAGTATAATTAGGTATAATAATACTTGCATCATTTTTCGATTTTTATCAAAAAAATAAATCGAAAATCAAACATTAAATGAACTTTGTTACAACAATGTCCGCCTTTTTTTTTGGATATCCTAACACCTCTCTCTCTTACTAACCAAAAAAGTAAACGGAAATGATTAATCGAATGTTATCGGAAAATAATAATAATATTCGTGTGTGTGTGAATATAGAAATTCAATAACAATAATAATGAAGAAGGAAAAGAAAAAAAAGGCCGAAATAAAAACAAAGTTATTATTATCCATTTTTCAAACCCCTTGTTTCTTTTTTTTCCCCAAATAATAACTAAAAATCATAAAGTCAAATTGAATTTTTTTTTCCATTCTGTATTAGTTTCAATGAAGAAACAAATATAAACAAGTGAAACATGTGGCTCTGACAGGTGTAATATAGTTGGAGGAGAAAAAAAAATCAGTCAATATAAAATCATCATAAGAAAATTTTTGTTTTCTCAATAAAAAAAACGGATGACTTTTTTTTGCGATAGCCGGTCAGATTTTCTGTTTTAACTGCTGCTGCTGCTATAGCAGATTGTTGTTGAGAAGAAGAAAAATGATTCACTAATTCGATTGAATTCAATCTACTTATTTGGTATATGTTTCCGTGCACCTATTGTTTTCTGTTTAGTTCATCATGATGAAATCAACAAACATATCCATCATAATCAATTGGATGGGTGAACAAATATATCTACACAATATATAGACTATGACAATCAAATCGATTTTGGTTTTCGTCATCATACATACACCATATGACCTGATCAAATATAATGAAAATAAAAGGAAACGAAAACATTTAATTTTCCTTGCTGATTCGATAGTAGATCAATAGATTCTTGCCTGATTGCGAGGATTTTTTTTTTGTAAAATCAAAAGAATTACTGTTTGAAAAATCGGTACTGATGACCACAAAAAATTTCTAGTTTATTTTCTCTGTCTACATGAAAATTGTTTACAATCATCTATATAATTTTTGGTTATAACACTATGATGTTATTGGACAAATAAAATCCAATCGGTGTAATTCCTTGTGTATGAACAATAAATCATGATGAACGAAAAACAAAAAAATATTTACGGTAAAATCTCATTAAGGGTAGCTTAATGTGTAAAATCGAGTTTACCATGGCGAAGAAGAATAAACAAAAAAAAATCTCAATTTATTTATGTTTAGATGTTGATGTGTATACAACGCATAGATGAATCCCATTTATAAATCCCACAAAAACAACAACAACAACTATGCCCGTCATATACATAAACCATCATTTCGGTATCGTTTTTCTAAGGAATGGAACATGAACATAACAACAACAACAAAAGATGCTTTTGACAGGTGAGCTAAAAATGTGTTATTGAGCTTGGATATTAATTGAATAAAGGCTAACCACAACCAACAACAATATAGCCTTATCTATTAACGATAGACAAGGATCAACCAGAAAAAAAAGAGAATAAGAGAAAATCTTTTCGTTAGTTGCCGGTTACATTGCATTATACTTATTTTTTTTGGCAATTTTTTTCTATTAATTCGTTAGTTGAGAATAGCAATAATGTTGTATGATGAAATTAAATAGAAAATAACTTAATCATCATCATCATCATCATTGTAATCATCGGTATTGTCGTCGTTTGTCATGGCTATAGAACAAGGTTGGTATTAATAATGCCAAACATTCCATTCGGTATATGTAACGTAATAACATCATCATCGACCACATATATACGACACAATACAAACGGTGTATATATGAAAAAACGAAAAATTTACAAGGACAAATAATATAATCTGGCCAGTGAAGAAGAAGAAAAAGAAAAAGAATCGAAAAGATAGAATTATCGACTCATCATAAACGGATTCTGCGTAAGTTATTTTATGTAGGTAAGGTTTATATTAAAAATATAAAAAAAAATATTGATTATGAAAAAGCCAAAGTATCCAGAATTTATATATGAAACAACAACAACAAATATCGAACACGACGAGAGAAAAAACGTCAAATCAGCCACAAAATCTAATGGATAACAATGGATTTTCGTCATGGTTTTCTATTTATTCATTGAAATTTGGAACAACAACACCTGAGTACCACTAGAATTTGTTATGTGCGTGATCAATGATGCTATGTCAGTATTTTATTTGCTATATATTTTTCTATATTGAATCATGATTCATCATTATCGTCATGATGATGATGAAGAATTATTGCGCCAAAGCACAGATTCAATGATGATGATGATGATGATGACAACCAAAACGAAAATAAATGTGAATGATGAATTTAGTTTCGTTCAATAAAAATATGAAAGTCGATGGCAAAAAAAAAGAGTATCGAATAATTAGATTAGAGGAAAAAAACGAAATGTTATTTTGATCCAATGAGTGGAAAAGAGAGTTGGATGAAAAGAGAACGAAAAGATTTTTTTCGTTCTATGAGCTCAATTTGTAGAATATAAAGGTTCGATCATTTGTAAATCCTAATGAAAATAAAAAAAATGAAAAAGAAAAGGGGTGCAAAAAAAATTCAATTTAAAAGATTATTTTGATTATCATCTACATCATCGTTATTCGATGATATCCAAAACAAGAGCAAAAAAAAAGGTTCCAAATTTGAATCTATTTCAATACGAATAACAGGAGAGTAGAAAAAAAACAGATGATGTAAAGCCAATGTTATTCTTATTATTCAAATCAATATCGTTTTTTGTGATAACAACATACATACACAAGTTTTGTTAATAATTTTTTTAATCAAAATTTTATCATCATTATACGGATTTCTATATTTGGATCAGATTTTTTTTTCGGATATGCAAATTTACATTTTATTTTTAAATGGAAAGCACCAATGGGAGATACAACAACAACTTAAAATGACATTATCATTTTTATATGATATGTGTGTGTATGTACAGCATTTTTCTTCATTGATAATCATTACGAAATTCCGTTACCTATTCGGAGAAAATATTTTTGAATTTTAATATAGCAACAAACAAACTTTTTATCCATTTTGTTTGCTGAAAAAATTTCTATTTGATTATTTCAATTATAGTGAAAAAAACATAACCTTTTGATTGTCAACATAAAAATATGTGAATATTAATTCACCATACCAAAAGAAGAAAAAGATCGTTCATTAAATATTGATAATGAAATTTAAACTGATTAAGTTAAAATGAGCGTAAAGATAGATTGAGAGCAGTGAAAAAAAAGATGGAAAATTAGATCAGTTAATAAATGTTTTTGAAGCTGCTGCAGGGGTTGAATTCAGACCTAGAAGCGAAAATTAGACTTGATTATGATGTGTGTGTGTGTGTGCATTGTGTAAGGATAATAAGGATGAAAAAAATCAAAGAACGATACACAAAAAAAAATATCGACAAAATGAACAAATCAATTCATTTAGAAAATGAAAGAAGAGAATTTCATTTAATATACACGGAATCAAACTTGAGAATGTTGAATCAAACTTGAATCTCTATGGGTTCCGTATTTATATAATATCCATGTGTGTGTTCATAAGTGCATGTGTATGTAGAAATGAAAAAAAAACATCATCATCATTGCCTCAAATCAAATCAAATAATAAAAAAAAGAAAGAAAACCACGGCGATAAATTTTGTTTGAAAATCAACGAACCGCAGGCCAGGACCAAAATCAAAGAATCAAATAGGATCCCGAATAGAGTAAAAATAAAGAGAAGAAAAAAAAAGAGTTAATCAAAGATTCGTCGGTTCGGTCAACTATCATGTTGTTATGTCGTAGTTTTTTTTTGTCATCACCAAGTTAATCAACTCGATCAAGTTTTTTTTCTGGTTTAGTTGCCACACACAAATTCGATACCAATTCTATTAGATGATCAGGCAATGAATCTATTCAAGTGTAAATTTTGTGGCTTAGGATTTGTTGAATTTACTATTAGTTTGGCAGCCGCTAGCAATTTAATGGTGATGAACATAAACTTATTCTATACTATAGTCCAGTGATTCTCAACCTTTTTGTTGTCGCGGCACAATTTTAGAATTTTTGAATATATAACAGTTGCATTTTCAGAATTTCGCGGCACACCAAAGTGCCGCGGCACACTGGTTGAGAATCACTGCTATAGTCAAATATTACATAAGCTCCATCGGTATTTTTGTTCAAATGTGTGAATGTGCACTTTCCTGCATTGCATTTTTTTTCACTGTAAACAGAAAACAAATGGTGATTGGAAGGCTAGAAAGAATTGGAATAGTAAACAGAAACACAAACCAAAAAGTAAAGTAAAGAATAAACAGAGTAAATTAACAATTATATAATGATGATGATAAAACAAGTTGGATACAATTTCCTGAATTTAGTAGCATCACTAACATTTGAAAGCTAAATGCCATTTAACAAAATTAAAAAAAAATAAAAAGGCATCAACTAAACACTAAACACTAACTAATAAACCTGGTTGGTGTTTAGTGTAGCCAGGCAAAGAATAGATGTGCTAAATCGGTCATTTAATTCTTTTTTTTTCATTTTGTTCCAACTATATGACACAAATGGACTGAACTAATTACATTCGTAAACCGTCGCTGTTGATAATGAAACGGACAACATAGAAATACAACGGTAACAAACAAACAAACAAAACAAAGATAGAATGAGGTTCAACAACTAAAATTCCTAGATGACAGTGCACAATATTCGACAATATGAACACACACACATATAAATAAAAAAGCTTAAAGTAGATTAAGTTCCACAGGAAAAAAAAATTGAAGAGACAGACCAACAAAATCCAAATAATTTGATAAACATTGGACAAACAAAACAAAAAAAAATCTTTCCTATCTGACATATATGGCTAAAATGTTTCAAAGTTTGTGTCCATTCAGGTGGCAATTATCCTTGAAACTTATCGAACGAATTTAATCGAAGAACGAATGAAAATGTGTCGAGGTTCTATCATCATCATCATCATCCTACATCAATGACGTTTTTTTTGTCATGTGGATTAATCGTTGTACAAACAAGCCGGACATAATTAAGAAAGTGAATCCAAGATAATAATAAAGAATATAAAAAAAAACTTTATCATTCTATGTTATTGGTA
>ERZ500997.550-NODE-550-length-10712-cov-6.339120_pt1 | contig 10712 bp, 10 predicted proteins | sample MGYA00248826_ERZ500997 | MGnify/ENA primary metagenome ERZ500997 (study PRJEB25958, sample SAMN03398524) | human skin metagenome | study: EMG produced TPA metagenomics assembly of the Human Skin Microbiome Metagenome (human skin metagenome) data set.
TTATTTGCTGTAGTTCTATGTGTTTTTAGAAATCTCCGGTAGCGAACGCGTTAAAAAAATGATGATGCAGAAAATCCTGAACAATTTCGTTTTAGATTAAAATTTTTAGCTAAAACTGAGGAAAAAGAAGCTTCAAATTACCAAATGTTGAAGCAGAAATGTGACACACACACACTGGTTGCTTGGCTTTTTTTTTTGTTGCTGGTAGTGGATTGGAATGGCGCCCAAAATTTCTTACTAATCTATAAATGGTTGGTTGGTGCCAACCAACCAACAAATATAGGCAAGTGTTGCTTCTGACAAAAATTTTGAATGACCTTGTCAGAAAAAAAATTAGATATCTCAAAAGAACAAAAACCACACCGAATGAAATTCATCGACAATCCACAGATATATATAGAGTGAACATAACCAGAACGAAAAATGTCGAGCAGTCTCAGTTTATTATGATGATCATCACCAGATTTTGAGACGCCAAAATAATCGCGATTATTTGATTTTGAAACTTTGGATTATTAGGATTTTTTTGGTTCCGAGAATCACTTTCATTTGTTATCGTCTTATACCAAGAATTCTCTCGCAATCTCCAATAAACTGGATAATCAATAATGAAACAAAGTACAAACCTTTTGCAAAAGGTTGCAATGTTGAAAAAGCTCAAACAAACAAAAAATCATCGAATTAATATGAATCGACAAAATTTTTTTTTGATTCCCCATTTCCTTTGTGTTTTTGTTGCTTTCAAACAAAAAAAAAAACGATTAACATTTCCAAAATGACAGCCATATTTTTTTGTTTTTTTGTTTTTGAATGGACGTCAATCAAAATTAATCAGGATCGAATTTTTGAACATTTAAATGATAAGTTTCAGGGAAAAAATTTTAAGTTTATTTTTTTTTTGAATTACAATCGATATTATCGATAGTTTCGTCTGATTCATTCATCCGGTTATATTCGAATCGATTGATTCGAATGTGATTATTTTATTCGAAATGATTATGAACAAAGGATGAAAAAATGAAAAAAAAAAATTGAAAGCAAACATCCTCCTCGTTTTTCCTTGCTAAATCATTATCATTCCAACAAAAAGCGTTCACACATCTTGAAAAGCAATTCAAGAAGCTGATGCTGTATGATTGACGAGTGAATGAACCAACAAAATTCATGGCGAACATTTTTGTTAATAAACCGATGAACAAACGCGATAAATATCAATTCTTGTTAGACCAGTTTCCCAAAAGGGAACACAACCAAATCAAACCAACCAACAAAAGTGGCAAAAGAATACATTCCCCTTCAAATTAAGAAAAAAAAACGAACAAAGATCAGATCTCTATACAACGATTACGATTGTCGATGGAAAAACTTCATGGCCCAAAAAAAAATATTTTCAGGGAAAAAAATTTTTTTGATAAAGATGAAGATATAGTCAGCTTAAAAGTGAGTATATAGAATTTGTTGCCAAAAACAAACTTGTTGAACTCTCTCTCTCTCTCCGTGTTTGTCACACATAAAAAAAAATTTGATGTTTTTCTGGCTAAATCTATTTTCGGGTAAGTTTATCATTGTGGTAGTGGGTGGGTGGATGTATGATTAATGTGGATCGTTCTTTTAAAACTTTTTTTTTTGAAAAAAAATTCCAAATGTCAAATGAATCAAAATTTTCATTTTTCTTCCCCACTAAAGTTCCGGTTCGTTATTTTTTTTCAAAATCTTTTTGGCCTCAGCACATTCTCATCCTGTACACACATCCTGTTTTGGTTACAGGTCTGGTTTAATTCTGTAACGAGAAAAAATAAATAAAAATCGTGCTTGTTTCGAGTGTGCCACACCAAACAATGATGACGAAGCGTAACAAAAACATTCGAATCAAACTCAGTGTTTCAACAATAAACGATACTTGTCTGGATTTTTTTCCTCTGTTGTTGAAAGATCTGTTTTTTGCTTTGTTTTTCGCTTTTCATTATCATCATCATCCAAAATCGAGTCTTGCAGAAACACTCAAAAGTCAAAACTTGTGGTTCACTCAACAGGCCATAGATTTCAAGGCAAAAGAAAAAAAAATCCGGAGGTCATGAGAGATGACCATCTCTCTCTCTCTCTCTCTCTGTTCGTAGACCGGTTTTTCGTTTTGTTAGACACTAACCATATTTCATTCCTGAAACGTTCCAATTTTGAAAAGTACCATGACCAAAACCAACAAGTATCATCATTCGAATCAATACCACCACTACCGAAAATGAAACAAGAAAAAAAAACTAAAATATTTTTCTTTAATTCCAAATATGGTTTGTTTGTTTTTGTTTGAGTTTTTTTCTGGAAATGATCTGTTGCCTATAGGCCGGGGAAATTTTTTTTTTTGTTTTGTTTTAATTGATGAAACACAGCAATGAAAATCTCAAAACATTGATGATGATGATAGAAGAGGGGAAGGAATAGGAATTAAGGGGCTGTTCAATAATGACGTAGCAGAATTGATGTATGTGTTTTGTTTTGTATATTTATTTAGCTTCCTTTTTGGGTTTGGTGCATGTCGTTTTTTCATTCATTCATTCATTCACTCATTATAAATGTGTTTGGTTTTATAGAGATTTTTATTTTGGATGAAACATACCAAAACACACATAAAACACATAAAATGTACCATCATCATCATCATCATCATTCAAACAAAACAAAAATAATAATATCCATCCCCATTCAGCAACACATGTACCAACTATGGTTGATATGTGTTGTTGAAGAGAGGAAAAATCATCAAAAACAAAAAAAAAAATACCAGAAACATGATGATGATGATGAAAAAATCCATCCAATTGATGTTTGGTTTGGTTTGGATGGCTGGTGTGTGAATAGGATTTTTTTTGATTTGGATGGATAATATGGCCAAAACAAGTGAATTTTCTGTTTTCATTTTTGCTTTCTCATCTTTGCCATAGTTGTTACATGATGATGATAATGATGATGGTAGTAGCAACGGAAAACACCACCATGCACATATTGCATATTTTTAGTGGGAAACGAAGTTTCGTTTATCGTTTCGTTTCGTTTCGTTTTTGGAAATGAACCAAAAAATTTGGAAAATTGAATCCGTTCGAAATCAAAATGCCAACGCCTATTTCTATTTTTCTACAATTTTCATCCATTCAATGCTCATTTGAGTTGAAATAGTTTTTTTGGATTCTTTATAAAGAAAAACGTTCGAAAACCATATCCGATCAAAACCAAAACAAACAAAGATTATCCTTGATGTTGATGATGATGATGATGATTTGTTGAACAATTGAACGGGAATTTTCTTTTTCTTGCCATCTTTTTTTTATAACGAACATGGATGATGAATGGAATGGAAAGAATGGAAAGAATGAATTGGATGGATGGATGGAAAGAAAGAAACAACAACAACAACAAGAAGGACAAAAACATCATCATCATCGTGATGATGATGATGATGATAGTCGTCATAAGGATGTTTGTTGAAGATGAATGAATGTATGCATGCATGCATACATACATCACCAAATCATTCCAAAAAAAAATTCACGGAGGGAGGAAGATCATCATCATTACATAGACAACAACAGAACAGAACAAACATTCAAGGCATTGTGCCAACTGGAAAAGAAAGAAAAAAAAAAGATTGGGAATTATTTTTGGAATCTTTCATCCCGAAATCGAATCATCATCATCATCATCGTCAAGAATTTTAAAGAATTCACCACCACCATTAATTCTTTATTTTCATCTTGACGAAAGAATATAAATGTCGCATGTTCAATTCTCTCTCATTTCTTAAATCAAAAAAAAAAAAAACATCCCAACCAACCAACGCAAAAATGTCATAGATACATGTTTATTGTTGATGTCAACAAGTTTTGCTTTTCTTCATCTGCTTGTTGCACACATTATTCGGAAATTCCAGAATTTTTTTTTATTCATTCTGTCAAATGACAAAATGAATTTCAGTGAAATTTGGCAACAAGCAAAGAAAAAAAAAAGATTTTTCTTTTTCCATTTTTTCTCTAGATTCTATAAAGGGAAAAAAAATCGTCAAATGTTTTTTTTGAACAAAGCTTATCCATCAATCTTTATTCCCTACCTTCATCCTTGTTTTTTATTTTTGGTTGTTTGGATGTTGCAACCAAATGTACAATGATGCCATTGATGATTTGAATTCCCAAAAAAAAAAATGAAGCGCAATTGAGAATTGAAAATTCGAATGGCGCATAATCAAAAAAATGAAATGGAAAAAAAAACCTGAAACATGATTTCACAGACTGGTCTTTTTTTTGGACGAAACATACAACAAAAAACAAATCGCGTTACATACAGGCTTACCATTTCAATGTTATTATGTAATCATCATCATCGATTGTAGGTATGATGATGATGGAAAACTTGTGGAACAACCAAAAACCAGCTAGCCAGTCATCCAACCAAACAAACAACCAGCCAACCATTATCATTATCAATAACATCGTCATGATGATGATGATGATTTCGAATTGAAATGAAAAAAAAAAATTCCAAAACCCGCCCTGAAAATCTTGAATGGTTTTTTTTTTTTGGTTAGCTGTGGATGTTTGTCGATGTTTGATAATGTTTGATGATGGTGTTGTTGATCCATTCAACCATTCGTGAATTGAAGAGAAACAAAAACTTCGAAAAGGCCAAGGTCGTTCGTTTCGCGTTCAAGCATCATCCATCCAAAATTCAAACAAACAAAAAAACGATGCTCAAAATTGAACGAACCTAAAAAACAGAAAAACAGAAAAAAACGATAAGAATTATAAAATACGAATTACAATAATGTACATTTCCGGTTATTTTTTTTTTGTTAAATAGAAATTCAAAGGATGTATCACAACAAATAAAAAAGATTTTTCAGTTTCAAATGAACAGATTTGATTTAGAATAATCTTATGCAACAATCATTTTTTAGCATATTCTGGCGTCAAACCAAACAATCGAATGTTTGTTGATATCAAATTCGAACGTTTTTTTTTGTTGATGTAACGTCATCTAATGACGATATCCTTTTCCTCCTCCTCATCCTTATCCTGGCATAGTGTTCGAAACCAGAAAAACCATACCGCGCAAACATTTCTGACAAAAATTGAATCCAAAAAGAAAGAAATCAACAAAGAACCAAGCAAAGCAGCAAAAATCATTTTGTCGTTTTTTGTTTGTTTGTTGTCACAATCATTATCCAAAAAAAAAAAAAAAAAAAATGAACCATATAGGCGGAGCCATCTTCAGATATTCTTCGTCTTCTTGTTGCACGTTATCAATAATCATAATAATCATCATCAAAATGTCTCTGTGTTTGTATGACTTTTGGTGTGTTACAGAAACGCATTTTTGCAAACAACAAAAAAAATTATTTATTGCCCCATCATCATCATCATCACCACCCAAAACCAAACCAAAAAAAACCAAATGTGCACATGTGCCAAAACCAGAAACGAGAAACATTTTTTTTCTGATTTTTGAAATGAAACGAAACAACATACAAGTCATCCATCCGTTCTGTGTTCTGTTTCGTTGAGAAAAAGCCATACCAACAAACACACACACCATTCACCATCATCATCAAAAACAATTTTTTGTTTTGATGATATTCTTCTTCCTCGATACATCCCAGGAAAAATGATGATTCTTCAACAATCCTCACCCTCATACAAACCATCATTATAATAATACAGATGACGATGCATAAAATTTCGAAATAAAAAAACACCTTCTACACTTTTATAGAGAAGAAGAAAAACAAAATCGATAAAAATATTGAAACGTCCCAGAAACATTTATAAAACCAAAAAACCAGCTCTTCCTCCCTCCCTCCCTCCACACTTTGAATCGAATGTGCAGATTGAAAAAAAAACATTCGAAAACAGGTGGCGCAACAGGTCCCATTTGTTTTTTTTTTTTTTGCATGTGCAAATGTGTATGCTGTGTTTTGCAGACGTTAAGTTCTTGTAAATGTTTTTTTTTTTCATTATTCATCATCATCACCGCCACTACTACCACCACCAAATTCGATATACCAAAATACCATTACCATCATCATCTATCCAACATCTATCCAACAACAACATCATCCAAAACGACCAAAGAAGGGAGAGAGAGAGAGAGTTCTGCTTCGTCAGTCGTTTGAAAAAGAAAAAAAAAATATTCCAACAAACACCACCATCAACCAATCTCATCTCATTCAATCCAATCCAGTAAAAAACTAAACAAAAAACAAAAATGTTCTCATGAAACATCGGTCGGTATCATCATCATCATCATCAACATTCGTCGTCATTCGAAATTCGATTTAGTTGTTCGAAACATCTTTGATTTTGCCAAAAAGTTCGAATATTTTTCTTTGCTTTTCTAAACAAAAAACCAAAATTTGTTCCTGGAACAAATTCTTTTGTCCAATCAATAATCATTGATTTTGGGTATTTTGTTTTATCATTTTGAATCATCATTTTCTAAACAACATGATAATCATCATCATTTGATGATTAAATCACGTGTTTTTCTTTTTCTGGTTTCATCATCAATCGGCAACAACAATTTTGGATCTCTAATCAAATGAACATTTTCATTGCAATAATCAACCAACAGAAAAATTATTGATTTTGAACATCGGATAAATTTCCGGTAAGTAAATTTTTTCTATTTTTGTTTGTTGAGAAATTTTCCGGTCAAATGCGAAAAATTCGAATTTCCAAGAAAAATTTCGAATTTCCAAAACGCTGTGTACCTTTTTTTTTCTTGAATTTCCTTTTTCTTCTCGATTGTTGATCGAAGACAATGACATCGAACACTGTACCATAGGAATGTTTGATTTCACATCTTTCCTTTTTTTTTCATTATTTTTGCAAAATTCGGCAACATTACTCACCATCTATTCAAGCTAACCGGCCGATTCTACAATCCATCGGCCAAATCCATTGAACTGAGCTGAAAAAAAAGTTGATGATTGCCCATTGCTCCAATAGAGTGAGCAAGTAAAAAAAAGAGAGAGATAGATATAGAGATATTAGAGAGCGAGAGAGAGGTTTTTTTTATCGAAAAACGGGCGCGACCAGTTGGTAAGCATCAAACAAGTGTTGCTTTACTATTTTTCTAAGTGTGTGTGTTTGTGTGTTTGATGCAAGGAATGGGAAAGGAACATTCACCAACAAACGATAATAAATGGTACCGTCCCGAAAAAGAAAAAGAAAAATTGGCTTTCAAAATTGAAATAATAATGATGATTTTTGGAGGTCGTCGAACGCATGACCGGCCTAGGAAGCTTTTATTTTTTTTTTGTTTCGAGTTTTTTTTTTGCAAATAGCGATCAAGTCAAGTGTATTGAGTGTGTATGGTTCGAATGTTTCATGCTGACATCGATTGATGACTGACTACCACGACCACGACGGGTCGGTTGAATTGGTCTGCTGTGTTTTGTATTGGTGAAATGATGAAACCAAAACCAAACTAACCAATAGAGCAACAGGTGACATCGTCTTTTGTCGACATTCAATAAAGTCAAGTGGTGTGTGTATTTAGTCTGTGTCTGTGTGTTTCCCACAATGTTTTTTTAGTTATTATCAAATGGCAATGGTAGAGGTGGCGGTATGTCCAGGTGATATTATGGCAGAGACAAGGGGATAACACACCTGTTGGACTTTTTTTTGATTCGATCGGTCGATTTGATTTTTTTTCTGATTCGTATGATGTATGATCCACAACAATCTCATAACAAAAATCAATCGATCGATTTTTTGTTTTGTTTTGGGTTGAATGGTTGGTTGGTTTGTTTCGTTTGATATTGATCATCGACAAGTTCGATGGCTGGATTGATCTTGTTGAAAATTTTCGATAAAAATATCCACCATGAAAAATGGTCATGAATGGTGAATGAAAGATGTAAAGGGAAAGAGAGAAAGATATCATTCGAAAAAATTCGCCCGGATTAGATGATAAAAACGCCATTAGTTGTAGCAGTAGTAATGGTGGTGGCTGCCAAAATGGTTTTTTCCCATCCATCCATCCCAACCAAACAATAATCTTGACATTCGATCGGATAAGAATTGAAATTTTTATTCGTTTCGTTTCGTTTTTGTTTGTTGCTTGGATATCAAAATAGCTAACAAAAAAAAATCTCAACCAAAATGAAGCCGACGCCTCATTTTGTATCCTAGATTTTTTTTTTGTTGGTTGCAATTTTGCATCTCAAAATTACCAAAAAAAAAAATTTATGAATGTTGTCGTGTATCACTTGTGTAACCTTTTATAATTTTTTGTTTTTTGCCATTGAAGAAACTTTTGTTGAATTTTGATACCAGAAAGAAAACTTTTTCCTTGTTCAATAAATAATTAGTATAGTCATGATTTCTCTTTGAACATCATATACTTTACTGTGCTTTGCTTTGGTGGTGAATCTAATACATTTTGAAGGAAGTAGTCGATCTTGGATTTCAATTTCTTTCTTTCTTTTTGTCTCTGTTTTGCTAATTGCCCAATTTTGTTTCCATTTCAATTTTGTAAAAAAAGAAACTTTTTTTTCTTTTTTGATTATTTGATATTGATTGGTGATGATCATAAATAATAAATGGATCAGTTCCATTGAATGTGTGATGGTAACATTTATATCGATTTGATAATGAGAATGAGATAGGCAAAGACTTTGTACCAAAAAAATTATTTTGGATCCGATTCAAAAAAAAACCATTAAACAAGCAATTCATATCAATTTTTTAATCAAATAATGATGATCCGATGATGAAACGAAACATCTTTTTTCTAATTTCATTTTTTCCCCCATCTCTTTCTTTTCGTTCAGTTTCCCTCTCATATCTATCAGAATGATAATTTTTGGTCTTTTTTTTAACCAGAAATTCGGTTATATTTCATTTTCATTTTTGTTCAAAGTTAATAAAACTTCACCGTAACGTATACATAGTAGTGAGATAGAGATAGTGTGAAACAACATCCTTATTTCATTTCACATTTTTTTTTTCGTTGTTTTGTTCAATGATTTTTTAAAGCATCATTCTCGTCTCATTTTTTGCTTCTTCGTTCGTTCGTTCGTTCTTCATTGTTGGTTGTTCTTGTTGGGAGAAAGCATCATCAAATTATCAAAAAAAAAGTCACGACTACAACAACGAACGAATAAACGAAGACGACAATGACGATGACAACGGCAAATGATAATGTGTGTGTGAAGACCAAGATCTTTGTATGTATGGTGTATGGATGGATTGATGTTTGGTTGGTTGGTTGGTTGGTTCGGTTTGGTTTTTTTTTGGTTTGGTTTTTGTTGGCGTATATGGTATGTATGTGTATGATGCACATATGCACCAAAATGATGATCGTTTTTCGCGTTTCATCCCACCAAGAAACTCTCCATGATGATCATGATGATGATTGTGAGGAGGATGATGACGGCGTCTTTCGTTTTTCATTTCATCATTTTCTTTTCTTAATATTCGTTCATCATCATCGCATTACCAAAAAAAAAAAAAAAACCATTGCACCGCAAGCAATGTGGATTGTGTGAGTCGAAGTTCTTTTATTTTCTTCTCTGGTTGATCATTGTCGTTCGTTCGTTCGTTTTTTTTTCGCTGGTTTATCTTTCGAAAAGTACCATTGTAAAAAAAATGTTCTAGTTTTTCTTTTTCTTTTTTTGCTATACTCTCCCCCTCCTCCCACCAATAAGATTGTTTGGTTTGTGGAAAGATATATTCAAATAAGATTTGCACTAATATCCAAAAGATGCTTTCCATTTTTGTTTTTTTTTTTGTCATCATTTATTTCACCGTCATCCAAGATATTTTTTTGCATGATGTTTCTATTTTGAATTTTGAAAAATCTTTCCACGTTCCTCCCATTCGTTAGTCTTTTGCATATTCCTGGTAGTTTTTTCAAAACAAAAAAATAAAATTCATATGCCAAGTGTTAAATGGTGACAAATATTCAACATTAGTAGATATTTTTCCCGATTCTGAAAAGAATTTCTCATTTCTTTTCTGGATTTTTTAAAGAATTCTGCTATTATAACGATTATAACCTTGTTTTAATTTTGTGTTTTTTTTTCTTTCTTTCATTTATCTACATAGAAGAAATTATACTTAGATCTCCGTAAATAATTCAAACCATAAAATGCCTTTTTTACTTAATCCAATCATCTAATCAAATTGATCAAAAAGAGAGACTGTATTTGAATTTGGAAAATTTTTCACTTATTCTTCAAAACAAAATTGAAATCTGATCAGTGAAAGCAAAACAAAATGAATTGTGAACCGACAAGTCTTTTAGCCGGTCATCATAATAATCATCATCAACATCATTCATCATCATCAATTGAATCATCACCATCACAACAACCATTACCATTAACAATAACGAATGAATCACCAATTGGATCATCACCACAACAATCAAATGATGATGGTGATGATCCATTTGATGATCAAAATGGTATTGAATCATCATCATCCTCATCCTCATCATCATCAAATGAAGATGAATCATTATCGGGTATGAATTTAACAATAAATAAATCAAATTCAAGTACAAATTCAAATATCAATGGTGTTGGTGGTGGTAGTTCATTAATATCCAATCAACATAATTTAACAAAAAGGCTTTCACTTATGAATCATAATCAACAACAACAACAACCACATCATATCAATGTGAATGTTTACTTGAATTTGATTTATTTATTGTTA
>ERZ500997.551-NODE-551-length-10701-cov-5.848769_pt1 | contig 10701 bp, 14 predicted proteins | sample MGYA00248826_ERZ500997 | MGnify/ENA primary metagenome ERZ500997 (study PRJEB25958, sample SAMN03398524) | human skin metagenome | study: EMG produced TPA metagenomics assembly of the Human Skin Microbiome Metagenome (human skin metagenome) data set.
ATCTGCATCTTTTCCACAAAAAAAATTTATCACCTGTCTGTTTGTTTTGTTTTGTTGTGAGTGTTCAATTTGACATATTTGGATTTCTTTGAATGATTTTTTTTGAAATGAAAGAGTACGGAAAAAAATGTTCAATTTTGTTGAAAATATTCTGAGTAAAGAAAGAGAAAAAAATCCACAACCACTAGTTTCAAGTTTAATGATGATGATGATGATGAGATAGAAAAAATGAATAAATCATCAAATGAATACGAATTTATGATGAAAAAAATGAAAGTTTTGAAAACATTGAGAATAATCTTGATAATGAATTGATTTGAAAAAAAATTACATCGAAACTTCGAAAGCTTTAATCATCTGCCTATTAGTGGTAGCCGCCGTCGTCGTTGAAATTGTTGCTTGAGAAGTTGATGATGATGTTATATCAGTTGTTGTTTTAACAGTTTCCATTATTGAATCGAAAGACTTTGTATTGTTATTGATGTTGACATCATTTCCAAATTGTGTTTGACTTAGATCAAGAAATGGATTCGTACTTTTAAATTTGGTTGTTGATTCAGCTGCCGTTGTTGTTGTAGTTGTAGTTGTAGTTGTGGTCGTTGGTAATATTGATTTCGATGTCATGTTCCAATCATCCCGAATCATTGTTGTTTCTAGAAATGGATTCTTTGTATGGCTTGTGCCATTATCATTTTTCGCCGTTGTTTCTGATGATATGCTAAAATTTTTTGATATTGGCACTGTCGTTGACGTATTCATTGGATTTTGCTGTCGAAGCATTGTTGCGGGCGATTCTGTTGATGATAATGATGATGAACAAAAGGCCGATAATGTTGAAAATAAAGGCGATGTTGATGATGATGGTTGTGTTAATTGTGGGGGTGGTGGCGGAGCACAAACTTGTGGCATTTGATCTACAACTGCAGGTGGAATCAAAGGCATTGTTGTAGTCGTTGTCATTGTTGTTTTTATTAAACCATTCAATGATGATCCAGAACAAGCAGCTATTCCTGAATCCAAGCTACCAGTATTTAATTGTTGGCTTAAAGTATCAGATTTTTGATCCATATTTTGTTGAGCAGTCGTCGACGATGCAGATGTTTTGCTCGATATCCATTGATCTATCAATAATTAAGTGAAATCAGATTAAAATGATCAAAAAATATTTAACAGATAAAAACAAACCAATATTTGAAAATGAAAATAAAGAATTGGCATCTTTGACCAGATGATTAAGACCAGTACCATTCAATTTATTATTTTGTGCTGTGGATGATTGACGATTTGACAATGGTGAAAAATGTTTTTTTCCATCACCACTCAGATCATCTGTTTGTGCAGTCAACGGCCACGTTGTTTGATTATTTACATCGTCTTCGTTCTTGGCGCTTAACATACTTAAACCCTGTGATAATTGTTGACACATGGCTGTTATGATTGCAGAATTTGATTCTTCAGCTTTTGTGTCAGACGTAATTGATTTATCAATTATGGATGGTGATACTTCTTGGATTGGAGCAACTATAAAAAGTAAAACTATTAATTGAATGATTTTTCATTAATTATAAATAACATACCAGATGGTGTTAACGAAAGTTTTTGCAACAAATCTGGCCGTTTTGTTTCAGGTATAGGCTCTTCAAATGCTGCTAAATCTAATGAATGAGCACGATTACGAATCGGAATGTTGTTCTCATTTGAAATCGATTGATTAGTAGGACTGCCATTAGTTTTGGTATGAGAATTAATAGGAGATGATGTCAATGATGATGATTTTAATGGATCATCAATTGATGAATCAGTTAATGAATTAAATCGTAATGATAGCTGCCGTTTAAACGGTGATGCATGATTTAATGGTCCACCACGTAATGAACCTTGTCGTTGAAGTAGGTTTGCCGTTGCATGTGGCCTTGCCACTGCATATGGATTATGTACTGGTTGCTTCACCGGAACAGGTTCTATTTAAAAAAAGTAAGCCATTTAAATTTATCAAATTGAAACCAAATTAGATAACAAACCAGATGGCTTTGCAACTTGTGGATCTTGTAAACGCTCAGTAATTGATGATTGTCGAAACGATCCAGTACGTGTGAAATTATTTGCATCTAAAATTGCTGATACAGATTCTTTATCCCGTTTTTGTTTACGTTCTAAACATATATTGAACGCACAACCAACGGCATGACTAAGACGTTCACCAGAATCTTTGGTTGCATGAAATCCATGACACATCCATCGTCGAGTGGTACCATCACGACAAATGTATGAAAATCCACGTTCATGACTTCGATCCGGTGCACAGAATGATACCTTTTCGATAGTTTGATCAACAATCAAACCCTATGATAATGATTGAAGAAAAATTAAGGAAAATTTTTTTTTTGATAAAAATGAAAAATATACCTTGGTATCATCATCGACAACACGTATACCATCACCAGTAACATATAATTGTCCTTTGACGCCACGTCTTCTTGAATTCTATCCGAAATACGATTGATTAAAATATTGTTTTTAAAATTTCAATATTAATAATCTTACCCTTAACCTACGAAGTGCATCTTCACATATTTGCATACCACGTGATTCATATACTTCAACACAGCCAAGATATTTAACATGAAATACACAGGTACCAGATCTTACTGATTGTTCATCCGATTGCCATTGATGTGGTTTCTGTGATTCGGTTATAATATCGGGTTTTTTCTTACGAAATGAATTACGGAATGATTTCCGAATACGATCCATTACTAATCATTATCGAAAAAACAGAAGCAAATACGAAATTAACAATTTTTGTTTTCAATTCCAACAAAGTAAACGTAGATCGGTTGAAACAAAACAAAAAAAAACAATGATCAACAAAATAAATAATGAAAACCTTCAATCAAAACAAACAAACACACAAAAAACACAAGATACAGATGAATGGATTCAATCATCATACAACATATACACTATTCAGATAATCATTTCGCATTATATACATAGAAAATACGTTGAAAACTCAGACTCGATAATCAAACACACACACACACACACACACAAACATCGACAATCCTACCTTTGAATGATGGTGGCATTGTTGATGATTGTCGTTTGTCTATTTTTTTTCTTCAAGGACTTTGACAAAAAAATTAAATTGAGAAAAGTCTTTTCTATCGTTTGTTCAATTCGATTGTTAGATATATAATATTTTCCAGTGGAAAAAAAGAAATCGAAAGAAATAGATGATGATAATGATCATGGATTGAAGAAAAAGTGAAATAAGAAAAGAAAAAACGGGTTTAAAGCCCGATGGCAATTGTTCCGAAATGATGATTAGTCATCATTTTCGTTGATAATCATTAAATGGTCATCATTTGGACAACAAAAAAAAATTTGGCGATAATCATAAAGAATTGAAATATCAAACAAATAAAAAAAACAAAAATCAAATGGATTAACAAACAAAATAGCCCTTAGTTAATCAATGTAGTTAATCATGACAACAACAAACACAATGTCATCAAAATCATTATCGTTTTCGAAGAAACAAAGCTAAATTCTAAATTTAAACCACAAAACGTAATGATGAAAAAAGCTGATATTTTTTTTGCTACTACAACCATATGATGATATTATTAAAAAAAGCAGAAAAAGTTGAAACGAAATTAATTCAAATTCTGTCAACAAACAAACAAACAAACAACAACAGTATAGTGCACTAAATAGAATCACTATTATCCAATGATGATGACAACGGAAATTTTTTTTATTTAGGAAAAACCGACCAACAACTAAACGATAAAATGACATTATTTGACTTTTTTTCTTCTTCTTCTTCTCCCCATTAACCAAATTACACTCCCATCGTCGTTGTCGTCAAGATTTTCTCTATTTTTGTTAATGCTTTTCCTTTGAACATAATAATAATCATAATTTGTTTTTTTTTCTGTTGAGAATGATGCCAGTTTATTTTAAAGAGAAAGAGATATAGAGGATGATACCAGAAAATAAAAAATCAAATGAAAAAAAGAATGTCATAAGCAAACACTACACACACACAAACTATGAGTATATATTGAAACATCCGTTGTCAATGATGATAAAGCAATTGAATCAAGAGTACACCTGTTTAACTTGAAAACCCAAAAAATCTTTGTTGTTTGTAAATGTATCTATGTTGTTTTCATTACAAATACCGATACATAATTTAGAATGATGGATAAAAATCACACGTGTCAATGATTTATCCAATTTTTTTGTTGTAAAAAACTGATGATGAACTTTTATTATACAATAAATTTTCTTATGTAGGATGATTTAGAACAAGATGATGATATCATCATAAATAGGGCCTATTTTTTTCCATTCTCTTTCATAATTTTGGCCTCATTTTTCTAAATCTTTTCTAATTTTCTTTGTCAAATGAGTCTGTGTATGTGTGTGTGTTTGTGGCAGAGATTATTCCATTACATTATGAAAATGATTTGTAGCAAATAAAATAATCCGACAAAATGTACTTTATAATGAAAAAAAAATCAATTTGAAATGATTTCCAGATACCAAAAAAAAACCAACAACAACAACAACAAAAATCTTACCAAATTTTTCACGATGATTTGATCGTTTACCAGTATTATTTGATCTTGGTAATACTGGTGTCTGATGTTGTGGATGTATATTATTATTGTGATGATTATGATGATGATTAGATGATGATGTCGATGGACCACTAATAATACCATTGGATGATTGTTGTATATTATTTTTATTATTATGCATATTGCTATTTATAAGAGTAGATGATGATGATGGTAAACGATCAGTTGTAGCTGATATACCAATTCTAGAATTATTATTATTCGATGTTAAATTATTATCATTTAATTGATGTTGTTGATGTTTATTAGTTTTATTATTTTTTCGATTATTATGTTTACCACCCATATGGAATGATCGTCGTATTGATATATTACGCATTGATAATCTTCTTTTAAATGGTCCATGTTTAACATTGATAAATGTATCTCCACCACCATAACCACTATTCGACATGCCAACTAAATCACAATTCGGTCCATCCGATTGATTTCTAAATTGACTATGTAATGTTGAATTTTTATGACCCATGATGATGATGATGAATTTATTTCCAAATCACAACACAAATTGAAAAAAATTGATAATGATAATAAAAATAATGAAGATGGAATCAAAAAATTACAAACAGACACAAAGCTGATTGATCTATTCTAATTGAAACGAATGGAATGATACTGGTATAATTGCACACATTTTAAATCACCATTTATATGAAAATATTGATTTGTCTTTTTTTTGGAGAAATTCTTTACGGGAAAACAATGACAATAATGATGAATCAAATTACGGAAGTAGATAATACGATTATGATCATCATCATCATCAATTTGTTATGCGAATGTTTCAACTGTTCGTTTTTTTGGTTTGATTTGTCTTGACGACCAAAAAAAACAAAAATATCATGATGCGGAGGTGTTTGTGGAAGTGGAATATTAGCAAATAAAAAGTTTCTAAGGAAATAAATCAGCATGAAACTTTATCGTAGAGAAAATTTCCGATTATTATTGTTTAGAAAAAAAATTATGACGTAACAATCAATCCATCTTGATCATTCTATTATCGAAAGTTATGTTTCGAATTGGTTCTTGAGTTGTTGATGGGAAATTAATAGAGAGAGTGAGAAAAAAAATACGGGAAAACTAAGAACAGAAAAAAAACGAAAACAAAATAAAACAAAACAAAAATTAATTTAAAAATCAAAATAATAAATAATAAAAAATCATCAGGTTAAGGGATTAAGGTAGAACAGACAGTAGTTGAAATAAATGAAAAAAAAATTTAAAACAGGGATTTAAATTTTAAAACAAAACAAAAAAAACTAATTTACATAATTTCATCATCATCATCATCTTTTTTTAAAAAAGAAAATGCAAAGACGGCACCCACAAATGGCTGATGTACGAAGATATAAACACCGACGTAAATGTTCATTTAAAATTACAACAACAACAAATTATAAGATTCAACGCCCATATGGAAAATAAAAGAAAAATTCTCATTATATAATATGATGATGACCTTATGTAATCATTTTAATCATGAAATGAAAATGTTTGACCGCTACCACTACTATCATTATCATCATCAAAATTATCATCATAAATCGAAATGTCAACCCAATGTTTGTGTGTGTGTGTGTGAGTAGGTAGACAAAACTCAAGATAATCAGTTTTTAGGAAAACAAACACATAATATTTTAAAAGTAAATGAAGAACATTATCAATTAGGTCATATGAAATTGGAATGTGTAGGTAAGTTTTGTAAAAATTTTTATTAAAATTGTAACGAGAGAACAAAAACAAATTCATACACCTAAACAGCAATCTATAGGAAATTAATAATTGGAGAGAATGGTACAATAGTAAGAATCGAATCATCAAGTGTACATCATCAAGAATCGTTAACACCGAATGAACAACGACGAAAACCGGTAATTTGGACACGAAGACCTAATCGATTTAATACAACAACATTATCACCAATATTGCCAACACAATCATCATCATCAACAACATCATCATCTTTACTAGCGTTATCATTATGGTATATGGTTTATATGGCAACCATTTTGATTATTATCAATAGCAACAATTATTATTATGGCTAATTTTTTTGGTCGCCAACAACGACAACCAAGATTGAGCATCTCTCTCTTTCTCACTCTATCAACAAAATATGCAACAATCAAATGGATTTTTAGTTGATTATTAAAACTATTAATCAGGTAACCAACCAATCAATTTGATACTCAATGTTTTTTTTATATGATAATGTATGATAATTATGAAAAGAAAACAAGAAACAAAGTTTTATTATTTGCTGTTCCAATACGATTTCATTCATTCTTATGGGTGTGTGATTATCTTTTATTATTATCTTTGGATTGTTTATTGTGTTTGCATTGCTTGTTTATGTGTGTATGTGTGCAAAAAATTTGTTAATTTTCTGAATTCACAACAAAAATTTTCTCAGAAATTAACCATTTTTTTTTTTGTTGTTTTTCAATTCAAAAATAATCATGTTGCTTAATCGTTTGATTATATTATTATTATTATTATTCGTTTTGGCAATTATTGTTGATGGTAATGATGAACAGAATCCAACCACAATCAAACAACAATCTACTACGATCACTACTAATATCAACAATAGTTCGGATGTTTGTGGTAAACTATGTTCATGTATAGATTATGATACGGGTGTTAATGGTCATCCGAATAAATTTGTTGATTGTTCACGTCGTCGTTTAACAAAAGTACCAATAGCCAAAACAATACCAGTGAATATACAACATTTAGATTTATCGATGAATAATTTGACCGTTGTAGAAAAATTTGAAAAATTTGAAAAACTTAATCGATTATCATTGGCCATCAATGGTTTACATCAAATTGATAATTTTGCTTTCGAACAATTACCTAAACTTGAAAATCTTGATCTTAGTTATAATGAACTAGCAGAAATACCTGCAACATTATTTGAAGGACTTGATGAATTACAATCGTTAAATTTGTCGAATAATCTTCTTAAATATTTACCAAAAGAATTATTCAAATCGAATGGTTATCTACATGAATTGAATCTGGCTCATAATCGAATCAATTTTATACAACCAGATTTATTTTCCCCACTAAGTGAATTGCAAATATTAAGTCTAGCAAATAATCATTTTTATTCAATTGCTTCCGGTTTGTTTCATCGATTAGAAAAGCTAGAAATTCTTGATCTTTCAGGAAACAATCTACATTCTGTTCCAACTAATGCATTATATTTGTTAAAACGATTACAATTTATTGATCTAAGTGAAAATCCAATTCATACATTGAATGCAGCATCATTCAATCAACTAACATCATTACGAGAATTAACGTTGAATAAAATGCCTGATTTAGTTCGTATTGAAAAACAAACATTTTCAACATTGAAAAATCTTGAACGTTTAAACATTGAAGATAATCCACATTTGTCGACTATCGATGAAAATGCTTTTATGGGAATGTTTAATCGTCAATCGATTACGATCAAATATGTTAGTCTAAGACGTAATGTGTTAAGTCGACTTTCAGAAAAGACATTACCGTTTTGTATGTTTTTATTTTCTTATTTTGAATTCAATGTTTTATCTATTGACAATTTTTTATAATTCCTTCCACATAGGTAACCTAACACAATTGGATTTACGTCAAAATCCATGGAATTGTGATTGTAATATTCGATGGATGCATTATTGTCATGGATCGACCGAATTTGAAAAAGATATCAAGTATTTAGCCAGAATTTTTTTTCCAACATTTCATCAATATTCTGATATTATTTTGTTTTTCGTTTGTTTGAATATAGATGTTCACAACCGGAACCATATTCAGGACAAGAATTAGTAGCGATTGAACCGAAAAATTTTCGCTGTAAAAATAATCAATATAATGAAACGCGTTATCTATTCTTTTTGTCATTATTCTTTATGACTGGCCTGTTCATATCGATCATTATGTTAATATTTCGTGAGAAAATAATTCAATTATATGGAAAACGTCATCGTACTAATGAAGGATCGATCTATTATGTTCGTGCACAATCTGAACAATTAGAATAATACTACTGTGTTATCTATCTTTTTTTTTCCTTTTTTTCTTTTCGATAAATTCTTTATCCATATCCTTTATCCGTTGAAATTATTAATAAAAATTTGATAATTATGATAAATGAATTTCAAAAAAAAAAAAAAATCAATTTCTGTCCATTCATATAGGACGAATAAACACATATGTGAATTAAATGCACGCGTTTCACAGTTGTCTGATTATTTCATTTGATTAATCAATTTGTTTAAATCCAAAAAAATCATCATGATGTTGATGTCACATGATTTGATCGACATTTTCGGTGAATTAAATTATCCATCGATTAAAGATATTGATCTGGATAACTTATCATTGATTGATTTTTCTCGTTTATTGAATTGGATTTCATTACAATTGAATTGTTTTGCCAAAACTGATTCAATTGTCAATCTGATTAAAGGTTTGTTTCATATGATTTTTGTTTTCATCTTTATTGATTATTGATTTCAAATTCTTTGCAGATGAATCAGAACTTGATTCACTTAGAATCGAATTGAATTCATTGTTCGGTGAACTTGGTTCGATTCATTCTAACACCAGTATCGATAATGTTGTAAATCGTCATATGATTCTTTATAGTTTAGCCGGTGATTTATTAGCTGCTCGTGTGAATTATGTAAAAAAATTTGATGAAAATCTTAATGTTTTTACCGATAAACTAAATCCAAAGAATGATATACAAGTGATAAATAATTGTCTATCAATACCGAAATCATCAAATCAATTGAAAAATATTAAAACTTATTTTCAAACCGTACGACAACGGCTAGATAAAAGCCCATTAAAATATCAGGATGAAGATAGTCTGCTGTTACCGAATGGTGGTCGTCTAACAACGGCTCAATGGACCGAATTGAAAAATCTGAATGAACAATTGGCCAATGAATATGCATTACGTCGTGAGATGTTATTACGTCGTGCCGATATGACTATTGGATCATTTTCTTGGAACCGTGAGAAAACCGACGATACCGATGAAAAAATCATCACTCAAATTTATCAGGAAAAACGTAAAGGGTGGTCATCAAAACCTCAAGTAACTCTATCACATTCATTAGCTGCCCGAAATTCTGATTGTGATTCATTGATCAACAAACGGATCAGTGTTAGTCATGCTAGTTGTATTATTGAAGCAAAACAGATTGGAAAAGCAAATATCGGTCTACAACAGCGGCTTCAATTGCATAAATTCTTAATTGGTGCCGTACCCGATCGCGGTGGTCGTCCGTATGAGCAGCCACCTCCACCTAAAGAAACTTTTTCACATCAACAGTCACAACGAGATAATCGAGGTGGACGTGGTGGTGCTCATCGTGGTGGCCGAAGCCCAAATCGTAGAAGCCGAAGCCCGAATCGAAGATATCAACAAAACTATAATAATTCCAATCGTTATAATGATAATTATGGTGGTGGTCGAATACAGAATGCTGGATGGCAGCAACAACATCAAGGTGGTGGATATTATCAGGATGATGATCAACGTGGTGGTGGTGGCTATCATCCTCGTGGTGGAAGAGGTGGCTATTATCGAGGTGGTGGTGGTTATCATCGCGGAAGAGGTGGTGGTCGATATTAGACCAATTTAGTTTGGTATTTTTATTCGAATTTGAAGAATAAAAACAATTTAAAATCATCTTTGCAAACAAACGCCATCTGGTTGATCCATTTGAATTTGAACCCAAAATATTGTTTTTTCCTTTATCATCAACTCAACTTAATAAAAAAAATTCAAACAACATTCCTTCCAAAGCTTTGAGTTTGCGTCTTCGTTGAATGTGTCTCCGTGATTTTTTTTGTGTGTGTTTGTGTTCTGTGAATACATGCATGCTGCCAAGATGATAATGGATGGATATTAGCGAGACAACCTTGTTTATTATTTTAGTGGTGTTTGCCTTTTTTTTTTTGGGTTCGTTTGTTAGCTTGTTGTTGTTTTTTTTTTTATTTTGGAATTATTTTCTGGAAAGTGTGTGTTTGGAAAAAAAAAAAG
>ERZ500997.552-NODE-552-length-10671-cov-5.437830_pt1 | contig 10671 bp, 9 predicted proteins | sample MGYA00248826_ERZ500997 | MGnify/ENA primary metagenome ERZ500997 (study PRJEB25958, sample SAMN03398524) | human skin metagenome | study: EMG produced TPA metagenomics assembly of the Human Skin Microbiome Metagenome (human skin metagenome) data set.
TCAATGTTGTTGTTGTCGTTGTTATTCATCATCATTATAGTATTTGGATAACATTGTCAATCAAACATGGCCAAATCTATCGATCATCATTATCGACCATGGCATCTGTAGATTCCATTGAAAAAATTTTTTGTTTTCATTCGTTTTTCTCTTTGACATTATAATTTGAAAAATTCTTCCTACTAATTAACTAATTGGATTTATACAATCAATTTGATTAGGATTTTGTTTTCCATTGAATTTGCTAATTTTTTCAGGGTACATTTGAATTCAAATCAACCAGAACAAAAAAACACATGGATAAAACACATTGATTGCATTTTGGGTTTTTCAAATGTTTCTTCTGTACTTTTTCAACGATAACGGCGAACAACACTGCCTGCATTCCATAATCTCAGTGATTCACAGGGTTAATGATGATGATGATGATGTGGTAACGCTATTCGATTTTTCTCTCATGACTTTCTCTCTCTCTTGATCATCATCATCTACTGAGGCATCATATAAAAATCAGAAAAAAATAATCCTTTTTTTTAGAATGATGACAGTGTTAACAAACAACAAACAACGACATTTAGATTTTCATTCGAAAGAATTGTCATTCGAATTTTTTTTTTTATTTTCCTCACCAAAACATTGAAATTGAATCATTCATTCATTGATGTGTTGATTTGATGTGATGGTGACATTTGAATTTTAATCTTGTCAAATGATTTTGAAAAGCGTTTCAGTGAATGAAATTTTTTCAGTTTTCATCCACCAAATAACAACAACAACCGCCACACACGATTAATGTAAGTTTTGATTTTTTGATTTTTTTTGGAAAACCAACAAAAAAAAATCCATTTTTTTTCGCTATTATAATGATAATCGCGGATTGATTGATTCAACAATAATTAGTTTTTCGCTGAAATGAAATAATAATCCTTTTTTTTTTTTTTTGATTTTTTTGACAGGAATTATGGCCATAAATCAACAGCATTTATCGTCCATGAATAAACTATATCATCATGATGGTGATGGCCATGGTTTGAGCAGGAAACAACAACCATCACCACCACCACCACCACCACAACAACAATCATTGAATAATTATTTCAAAACAATTTTAAATCGTATGATGATCATATCGAATGTTGATGATAAAAATCATCATCATCATCATCTTCATAATAGTGGTAATCTGATCGAATAAAAACAAAAAACAAAAAAAAAATTGATTGATTATAATATTGATATTGTTTCGTTTACTTACTTTGTTTCGTTTTGCTTTGTTTTTGTTTTTGTTTGTTAATTTTATATAGATGAATTACGTTGTTCAACAACAATGTTATTAGATCCAATAATAAATGATGAAAAATGGAACATTTCGAATCAAATCAACAGCAACAACAATGTCCAACAAGCACCAACAACAACAAAATCAAAAATGTTGAAAAAATTTCCAAATTTTTTAACCACCAATAATGATAGTGGAATGTTTTCATCGTCGTCATCTTCATCATCATTATCATTAAATTCGTTTGGTAATAGTAATAGCAATGGTAGAATTAGTCAACAAGAAGATGATTTTCTTGAATTATCATCATCACAACAATCGATAGTATCGATTCGAAAACAATCTGTATTTCGAATACCTGGTAGTTTAGAATCGATTAATCTGGATGAAGATCAGGATTCGGATTCAGATTTTCTGGAACCACCGATAACATCACCATCGTCATCATCATTATCATCAACATCTTCCGATCAAATTGAATTATCATGGACATTATCACCATTATATGAACAAAATAGACCATCAAGTTTGAATAGTTTAAATTCATTGGATTCGGATTTACAAACATCAGATTCATTATCATCATTTGCAAATGAAACATTTATTCAAAGTTTACAATATCCATGTTGGAATGATTTATGTCTTTATTCGAATTTGAATCGTTTATTTAATCATAATGGCGATGATTCTTGTTCTGGAATGAGTAAATCATCATTATCATTATGTTCACGTTTTGTAAATCGTTTTGGTAATGAATGTATTGATATTTGTCGATTTCCATTAGTTTTACCTGTATTTCAAGCTGATTTATTGGAACGACGAAAATCCTTTATTACATGGAAACAATTAATACTAGAAGCTGATGCTTGTTTAAGTATATGGGAATTATCAGCATTAAAAAATCTTTACCATCGTTTTGATAATCAAACACAAACGATTGGTGTTGTATTGGGTAAACCAATCGATTGGATTCAAATTGATCCAAATTATCATCTTCGACAGATATGTCAACAACTCAAGAATCATACGGCAATTAAACAAGATAAACATCAAGTTTTAAAACGATGGTCATCGTTGGAAGATCTTTATTTTGGTAAACAAAACAATCAAACAGGATCTAATTATAAAACGGATGATTCGATCGATACAATCGATTGTTCCAGATCAAATCGATTAAAACAATCGAATAATCGAATATTATCATTATCATCGACAAAATTAAATAATCGAACGAAAAAATTTCGAGAAACAAAATCAAACAAATCATTTCGATCAAATACAACGTTTAATAAATTATATTCATCAATAAAATCATTGAATAATCGATCAGAAAAATATTGTAATATTGTTTATCGTGAATTATCATCATTATTACAATATTCATCCGCTGTTCATTTTGCATTATATGTAACGAAATTTCATCAAGAATATTTTCATCATCGTTTATCGGTAAATTTTTTCAACATTTGTACTAAACTTATTCTACCCAAACAAAATACTATTGTTGATGATAATAATGTTATTGTCGATTGTCTGTATGATTTATTGAAATTTGATGATATTGTTGTTGATGTTATTCGTGATCATATGTTTTGTACAAAATCAATCAATAATAATAATAATGATAATGATCGAATACGATTTCTAATCAATCTGATTGAATCAGCTTGTTTATTACGTCAACTTCGAAATTTTCATGGCCTACAATTAATGATCGGTGCTATTCAATCACCAAGATTATATTTTGATCATCAATATTATTGGCGTTTATTACAACAAACATATCCAATTCATTATCGGTACGTATCATTTTTTTGATGTGTGAATCACTAGCAAATCAATTAATTATCAATTATATTTGACATCATAGTGATTATCAATGTTTATCAATGTTTTGTCGACAATTATCATGTTCGAATTCAATGTTAAGCTGTATTAATTTCACACATCTACCGCCAATACATTCAATTTTAAATCGACTACGATTATCATGTGCACAAGCATGGAATATATACGATGCAAATATTCGTTTTACTAATGGACCATCAATGGCCAAATGGGTTGAAACACAAATCAATGATGGAAATCGAAAAAAATCAACAATAAAAAAATCAAATAAATTACAAGTAAATCTACAGATTGATTTTGCAAAGAAAACATTTTTACAAAAATGTTCAAATGATACATCCAGAGTGATAAATTTCAATGATTATCCACAACATATTGGTCAAAGACGTCGATATATTGGTACAATACCGGATGGTCATTTACGTTGGTTAATTCAACCAAAAATTTGGTCAACATTTGTTGAATATGAAGCAAATCAATCATTTATCGATTATGAATTACCGGATAAATTTTATTGATCATTATACATTTCTTTAGGACATTTTCTCTTTGTTTGTTTGTTTGTGTATAACTTATTGCAATATTTAAATTATTACAAAAAATTAAATAAATTATTTTGAAAGATTATTATTATCAGGCATTTGTAATAATAAAACTTAGATAACTATTTAGATATTTTCCTAGGAAATTTTCGGAAATTTTTCCCTTTGGACGTGTACCTTTTGTTGGTACTGCTTGCTTACATACTTTACCGGTTGCCGGAAATATTCCACGTGGACACATTATCGAACCAATACCGCCAAATGTTTTATCCATAAATGATCGAAAACGATCATTAGAATCTTTACCACATTTTTCAATAATCATTGTTTGTGCACAATCTTCCCATGTATTATGTGCACAACAAACAGAATCAATACGTTCATCAACCAATGTACGATTAGCAGCAAAATCCAATGCAGCTAAATAATCTGAATTACATGTGGATTTAAATTTTGTTGTTGATAATACTTTTCCATGTATACAAGGTGAACTTTGAAGGAAAACTTTGAATACAAAAATTTGAAAATTTAAACAACCTTTCTTTTAAAAAACAAACAAAAAACTTACCTTCACGTTCAGGACTATCATTACAAAATTTTTTCAATGTTCGTGTAAAATGTTCAATAGTAAGATCATAGATTTCACGTTGTAATGGTGTACCACATTTTTTAAAATAACTTTTTACACATTTCAGGATATCATCTACAGTTCTGATTTGGATTAAATTCGATTAATGAGAAAAAAATATTTCCAAGTTTCATTAACTTACCCACAAAGTTTATTCAAACCTTCGGTTGTTGTTATGATTGATGATGGATTTGGTCCTTTAGTCAATGTTTGTATTTTATCCAAACAAGAATCAACTTCTTTTAGGTGACAAATTTGTGAATCACGATGTCGTTGATTGGAACGTGAACGTGCTCTTGGTGAGGATGATGATGATGATCGGGCACCGGATGAACGAAAAGCAGCTAATGTTTGTTGATGACAACAGTAAACAACAACAACAACAACAATGAGCAAATCTAAACAAAACGAAAACGAAACGGAATTGAAAAATTTTCAAAGAAATCAAAGATTACTTACATTTAAAATGAAACATTTTGGAACTGAATTTTGGAAATTTTCTTCTTGATTTGAGATCTGAAAGTGGTGGATCGTTTTTTCTGAAAATCCAAAATCGAATGAAATGAATGGAATGATCCAGCAAATTCACAGACGTTCCATAATCGGTTCAACAACGAAAAAAAAAAAATCTTTTCAGCTGATCATTGAATGATGGTGGCCAACAAAACTGATTTTTTTGTGTTGACCATTTTGCTAAATGAACTCTTGCCCTGGATAAGTTTTGTTTCTTTTTCGAAGAAAAGAAGAAACAATGGCTGTTCTTTGCTTTCTCTGTCTCTGTGTTCTTTTCTGTTGTTGTTCACCGAGAAAAAAAACACCAAACAAACAAAAAAAAACGAAAGTTTTCATCAGTGAAAGAGAAATTCATCATTGGCCTGTTTTTACCATGATGATGATCCAAATAATCCTGAATCATTTTTCATCTTCATAACCACCACCGCCTAGTTCAATAACCTAGGTCTATGTTTCGTTCGAATTTTGAATTCGAACGAAAGAGAAGATGGACAAGAGAAAAAGACCAAGTCAAAGTACTTTTTTTTTGGATCAAAATTTTTTGGAATTTTCTTCTGCTTCCAAATTGGAAAAAAACCGGATTTTTTCCCAAATTTTTCAATACTTTCGCCCTCCCACACACACACACACAAACATTCAAAGATAATCCACCATATGGCTAAAAATAACTTTTTTATTCAAAAAAAAATCACATTAAACTGGTCAGATGATTTAGTTTGGGATTTTAGTTGGTTTTTAACGAGAAAAAAAAGAGATTTAATATTTTGCAACAACAACAACAACGACAATTTGTGAGATCGATGTTCTTCCGTTCGTTTTTTTCTTCAAATCTTCAAATCTTCGAATTTCAATTACACCATCTTTCTTGTAAAAGACATTTACCAATAAACCATTTATCCTGAAGATAGGTATTTGGTCCTAACCATTGTAATGGTGATTCATTTGATGTTGATGGTATCAGACGTCGATTATGATATCTAGACATTTCTTCCATATATGCATCTTTTAAAATGACAATCATTTCTTTGGATAAACAATGATAACAACAATCACATAATTCTTGTTGACAAGTTGCTGTGGATGAATTCCCTGGATTACATTGATCACTGGAACAAATATCCGGCAGTATGGATAAATCTTTTGAATGAACAAACATATTCCACAATTGTTCTGGTTTATTTGACCATGTTACATAAGTGGATGGCATTCTTGTAATACCAACCAATGACATACAACTATAAATGACTTGTTCATAAATAAAACGATTTTCAGGAAATTTTGCTGATGCTAAATTTGGTGACATATTTGCTTCCATAAGATATACATTTAAATCCGTATCGATTGTAAAATCAAAACGTATTAATTCGAAAAAATTTCTCATATTCGTATATACGCTTGCTAAACGCAGAATTTCTTCTTCTTTCAAATAGAATATTGTTTTGATTGATTCTTCCATTGCCAACCAAATTGATTGTGGATCTTTTTCCAATTTCAATCGAATATATGAATTTAATGATGATTTCATATTCATATTCAAATCCGTATAATAACGTGATAATGATGGTATATCCCATATTGGTGTATAATTATCACCAACAACATATGAATCAATATCGGATGAATTGAATTGCGGTAATTTATCATTATCATTATCGCTGGTGGTGGTGGTGGTGGATAACGTTGTATATGGATGTGCACAAAATCGTAATAATGCTTCATTATCATGTATATATAAACGTAATGGATTCAATGATGTCATTGTTACATAAAGGCCGATGTCGAATTTTCTGTTTTTCGGGGAAAAAGATTTTCAAGAATTTTAAGACTTTAATATGGAAATGTCAAACAAAACAAACTTACTTTCCATCAATCAATAATGGATTTTGTATAAATTCTTGTACAAATGTACCTTGTTTTTCTAAATCTAATTCATCAATTGATAATACACGTATACCACGATGATTATTATCTTTTTGTACCCATAATTTTTCCGAATGTTCTTTACTAAAATTTAAAAATTCATTTTTTCCTTGTGGTAATATAAATGCTTTTGGTATATGTTTCAATCCGCTTGTAGCAAGATTAACTTTATTGGTTATAAAACCAGACCCGGGAAAATGATTAACTTTTTGAAATGATTTCAATACCGGTAGATTATAACTCGGTGTAAATGGATATTCATGTGCCCATAATACATGCCAATCACCATATTGTTCGAATGGTGGTGGTTCACGTCTGGTCCAAATACGAAAACCAATTTTTTGAAATAAATCAATTACATGATGAAGATAGCCAATTTGCATCTAAAAAGTCAACGAAAAAAATCAATCAAATCAATCAAATCAATAGCCAATCAATCAGCCAATACAAACATTTTCACCATAAATCCATGCCAATGGCTTCTGTCGTTGTTGTTCATCACCAACATTATTATTATTTTGTCGTTGTCGATCCAAAGAATCGATTATCTTAACAATCGATATTTGTTGTTCCGATTGTAGTTGATTTATTCGAATCGTATAGAAAAGAATGATGCCGATTAATGATGGTAATAATATGCAAATTGTTAAATTTGATATTCGAATCAAATTCTTATTATTATCATCGTTGTTATTCGATGCCATTTTGATGTTTTTCGCTGTTGTTTTCGCCATTCATTCATTCATTCATGTCTTTACTCAACAATTTCTTCTTCTTCTTCTTCTTGATGATCGTCGTTTGAGAAAAACTCCATGCATGGAGAAATTAGCCAACGTTGCTTATTATTATTTCTTTTCTTTTCTTTTCTCATTTTACCAGTCAGACTAGTTATTGTCCAGTTGTTGATCATCATTACATCTTCGTACTGTTGCTTAACATCAATGGACATTCAAATTGAAAGCTTTTAATGAATGAATGAATGAAAGTTGTTTAGTCGAGTTTTTTCGAAATGATGGCGTCCATCAATAAGAATTTATTCTGGATCATCCTTACTATCAATACGGCCCAGTGGTCTAGGGGTATGATTTGCGCTTTGGGCAACTATCCGAAATCAGCTTTGATAGGAAATCAAAATGATTTCAAAAGTTACAAACATGCGCGAGGTCCCGGGTTCAAATCCCGGCTGGGCCCAATGTATTAATTTTTTTGTTTTGTTTTGTTTTGTTTTATCCACGGAAATCAATCCTTTTTTTGAATTTTTTCTTCTTCAAATAGAAGATTATCTAATCTTTTCAAAAAAAAATTGAAAACGAAAAAAAACTCCATAATGATGGTCGGCGGAAAAAAAACACACGTGCTCATTTGATAGCACAATTTGGAACAATTCAAATACAACGTATTGAGCCAGCATTGTTTGCTTACTGCAGTGCGTTCGGTTCGATGTGTTTGTGTGTTTGTGTAAATCATTGGATTTTTCTTATTGCAAAACTAAATTCCGATTTTTCATTATCAATTTTGATCCAGAAGAAAAACAAAACACGTTTTTTACGAAACTAAGGGAAAAATTAATTCGAAATCATGTCGTCATCCTCATCATCATCTATTGAAACTGATTATACGACCGAGGTTTGTTTTTGTTTTTGTTTTTTTTTTTTGCCTGTTTGGATAAATGATAATTCTTTTACTGTTTTCTGATTCGAAAGATTAACAAATTCAAAGATGATATTAAAGCACGTGCCGAAGAATTGGTATTGAAAACATTTCCACGTAAAACAATTGAATTACATCGATTACTTGAAGTATGTGTGTTTTGAATTCCGAAAAGTTCGGTTAGTTAATTTTTTTTTCAAATTCTCATCAATAGAGTCAAAGATTTAGTTTAAAAAATTTGGAAAAAATTAAACATGAAATAAATATACCGATACCGGAATATCCATATGTAACACCAGTACAATCAACACCAGTTACTGTTGATAGTAATCATCATCATCATCATCATGTAGATGATTCGGAAAATTCTTCAGCAACCGATTGTGATTCATCACCTACATCGCAGCAACAACAACAACAACAACAAACAAATGGACCATCATCGAAAAAACGTAAATATCTTGTATTGACTGAAGATGATAATCGTATTGAAAATGATCAAAAATCATCATCAACAACGAGTGAAAATTTAAAAAATCAACCAAAACCAACAGATGGATCACGTGTTCTTATATTACCTTATGGTTCAGTACGATGTAATAAACATATTGTCGAATTAATCGATATTGTTAAACCATTAATTCGACAATTGGTTGAAGATACTAATCTTTTGAAAATGTGGGTACTATTTCTTATTCCACGTATTGAAGATGGTAATAATTTTGGTGTTTCCATTCAAGAAGAAGCATTAACCGAAATACGTACTGTAGAAGCTGAAGCTACAACTTATTTTGATCAAATGTCACATTATTTTCATTCACGTGCACGTATCATAACGAAAATTGCAAAATATCCACATGTTGATGATTTTCGTCGTAATGTAGCGGAAATTGATGAAAAAGAATTTCTTTGTTTACGTTTAACAATGGTCGAATTACGTAATCATTATGCATCATTACATGATATTGTAACAAAAAATTTGGATAAAATTAAAACACCACGATCAACTAATCAAAATCATCAATTTTATTAATGAAAAAAAAATGATGACCGAATGGAACGTTTTAAAAGAAATTAAAAAAAAAAATGTCTTGTAATCAATCAAAATTTTGGAAAATTTTCAACAATTTTTTGCATTCGGATTCTATTTTATTTCCTTTTGTGTTTGTTTCTCGTGCTCATTTGTCATTTATTTCAATTGAAAATTTTTTTTTAATCGAATGAAAATTTAATTAAATTAAAATAAAATCAATCAAACAATTTTTGATAATTACAAACATTGATATCCGGATAAATAACTTTCCGGATGCCGATGATTTATGATTGATGATTCCAAATTTGGTTGATTTTTTTTGTTGTCCGGTGTCTGATTTTGTTTGATTTTGTCAAACATCCCAAATAATTAATATGTATCGATTGTTTTTTTGTTTTTTGTTTTCGATATATCGATTGGATTTGACTAAAAAAATCATCACTTTTTATGGATTTGCCGTCGGATGTTGTTGAAAAAGAGAGAGATTTGACAATGTTAAACAATTTTTTTTTCCTTTTCAATTCATACATCGATTCATGAAGTTATGAAATTAATTGATTTGATTTGATCATGAAAATTTAAATCAAAAGAGAGAGAGAGGGAGAGGAAGAAAATAAATGAAATTCTCTATGTAAGATGAATAATATCTGTTTTTCAATGGAATTTGTTCGATTTGAAGGCGTACATTTTGTTTTGTTTTGTTTTTGTTCAAATGAATCAATAATCCAATATATATTTGAAGGTTATCCAGAAACAAACAAAAAATTCTGGGATTTCAAATTGATGTTGATCTTGTTGTTGTTGTTTGACAATCAATTTGAATGATGATGACAAATAGGCGATTATTTCATTTCGTCGATTGGTGGTTATGTTGATTTCATCGTAAAAAAAATCAAATTAATTCATTTTGAATAAACATGATCTGGTTTTTGTTTTCTTGAAAACGAAACGAAGAAAAAAGAAAGAAAAAGTGCAAAAAATATTAATATTTTTGAAGAAAAAACGAAACAAATTGAATTGAATTGATTGAAAATTGTTGATTAATTTTGTTGTTGTTTATGTGGTTTGTTTTTATCAAGGACCAGAATTTCTTACATTTTTTTTCCATTGAAATTCTTGAATCAACAACAAAAAAGTTACATTCTTGATGAAATTGCCTGGGAATCGAAATTCAAAAAGAAAAATGATATTTTTTCACAGCAAAAGAGAGAGAGAGAGGGGGAGAAAATAAATGAAATTCTCTATGTAAGATGAATAA
>ERZ500997.553-NODE-553-length-10664-cov-7.021303_pt1 | contig 10664 bp, 7 predicted proteins | sample MGYA00248826_ERZ500997 | MGnify/ENA primary metagenome ERZ500997 (study PRJEB25958, sample SAMN03398524) | human skin metagenome | study: EMG produced TPA metagenomics assembly of the Human Skin Microbiome Metagenome (human skin metagenome) data set.
ATGTTGATCACCAAAATAGTAACGAATGCCAACAATGAAAATAATGATGTACATTTGATCTTTATGAGTAAGAAAATTCTACCAACAAATCGGTACATGACTTGAAATTATTATTATTCTGATGATGAGAATTGGCGGTTTTCTCAGTTCCTTTGCTTTCTTTCTTTTTTATTCTATTATTACAATCCTGTAGGGATGATTGAAAATGAACCATTGGAATTTTGAATAGGCCAAACACATACCCAAACAAACATTGATAATTCGTGATCACAATTTACATCATAACGATTAAAAACATTACACAAAGCACATACACACTTACATAAACACACGCAAAAAATCAAAATCACAAGTAATAAATGAAGATCAATGAATCTAAGACATTAATTTTCTTTCATCACAATCTTTCGGTACAGATCGTTTGACAAATGAAAATAGATGAAAATGAATGAACGATCAGAAATTAAGATCTGAATTGACAAGAAAGAAAATGAAAAGAAAGAAAGAAATTTATGTTGAAATGAAGAGAATGATAGATATTGAAAAAAAGTGATAAAAAATTCACAAACGGTAAAAGCCATTTTGAATGAAACACAGAAAACCAATGTAATATTAACAGAACCCGAATAAGAACAGCCCATCTATTTTTCCATTCATTAATTAAGTTAATTACGACTTTCAATGATAAAGATGGCCACAGTAATAATGTCGTGATCATTGGTCTATTCATTTATTTTGTCTCTTTTTTCATTACTATTATGAGCTCGATTTCATTTCAGATAATTCAATCAGAATTGTCGTTAATTTTTTTTTCTAATTTAATATATGTTCTGAGCAATTTTTTTTATTTCATAAACTGATGAGTAAAAAAAATAATTTAAAGTATTTAAAAAACTGTCTTTTTTCCATACAAACATCGTCATAAACATCAACAACAACAACAAAATCATAAACAAGAGATCCAAGGGAATTGACCTTCAATCGTTTGTATATTTGCAACGATGTTATGATGATCGCCCATCATTTGTTATCAAACTGCGATTTTACCAAATTTTTTTTTCTTTGCAACATTAGTGACAATAACTTTTGTTTATTCGAGTTGATATGTTCTGGTTTTACCACTTTCAGCAATGATGATAACATAAACTATTAGCCAATCAAAATGGCATTTTTCGGTTTTTATCAACTTGGTTCGTTGAATTGCATCCATCATTATCCTTTTCACAATTATGAAGGCTAATTGTGGGTGTTGACAACAACAATAATAATAACAGAAAAAACATTCAATCTAATAGATACGGAAATATGATGAAAGGATATAATCGGAACAACAACAACAAAAAAAAAGATGGAATAAACAACATCATAATAAACAAACGAAAAAATCTCATGATATGATAATTGATGTTGTCTTTGTCAGAGAATTTGTTAGCCATCATTTTATAAATATCCAAAATGGTCGCATGTTGTTTTTCATTCAATCCATGTTGATGAAATTATTCAAACATTGATTACTAAATGTTGCAAATGATTCAAATGATTTATTTATTGAAATTAAGTGTTATGAATTTGTTTTAAAAATCAGTTTTTTTTTCGTTTTGTGGTCATCTTTTTTCATAATCATCATATCGTGATTGGCGAAAAAATCTATCATCATGATTTTAATGAAAAAATTATTTGTTCTATCATTATTAGTGATCATTTTGGTCATTAGTTTTAGAAATGAATATTTCAATGATGATATATCACCAAGATTGTTTAATCCGATTATAATTGTCGAAGCATATCGTGTCAAATCAACTACCGATCCAAGTTTTGAATGTTCAGGATGTGCCCGAACAAGATTGATTGGATGTTTTCATGGACAATGTAGTTATCGGTGTTATCGTAGTTGTACGAACGGTACAAATGTGGTCATCGGTAAGGCCATTTTTTAAAAAATTCCTGTTTATAACTATATTCGATCATTTTAGGTTCTAAATAATTATAAATCAATATTTTGAACTTTGTCACAATGTTTATCTATTAAATTTCTTCTTTTTTTTCTTTCATAGAGGCACATCGATTTGTATTGGAAGGTCAACGTCGTCGTCGCCGGAAACGTTATGTTAATTAAAGTTAATAGAATTGGCTCATCATCATCATCATCATCATCATCATCAACAACATTTTATCAAAACATATAAAAATTAATGAGCACAATACCATCATTATTTCATCTTATCATTTATCTTTGATTCAATAATGTTTTTTTGCATCATATTCATAACAAATTTTATCACACATCATAATGGATAACCTAATTTGCAATTCAAAGGCACGCGTGCTCTCTAATTTATATCCGAATTTCAAATCAATATATGAAAGATTTCTTTTCATTGTAGAGTATTACTGATCAAGGATCAAGCCATTCATTGCATTTTATTGAGTTTTTGATACAATTTTTTTTAATATATAGAAAATAAATGAATAAAAAATAATTCATTGGATACAAACAAAATTTTTTTATGAAATTCAAATAAAATAATTGAAAAAAAGAAAAGAAAAATCATTGTAGATTATACCAGCGTTCATTTTTGGTATACAAATCGATTTGACTAAGCGGTATTTCCACCTGGCCTAAACGTTTATTGCCAGTCATATCCGATTCCCAAACGGAAACCTAATTATAAAAGAGAAAATAAAATAAAATCACCAATTTTAAAATAGTAAAATATCAAACCTCAAGTGTTTTTGAAATTATGAAATCCAATTGATATTTATAGGCAAACGTTTCCATAAATGTTGGATGGGCATTTTTGGGCATTGTTCTTGTTTTCCTTTTGGTAATTTTATTTTGATCTGGCCGTAGATATAGTTTTACATAGGAATCGGGAGGTGTTACTCGATCATTATCTAGATTTCTCACATGACAAACTAACACATGAAGAGCATCATCGCGATAGGCTAGATTTAGTTTAATTTTTGGCTGTCGTCGCAATATGATTTGTGATTGATAATCGGGAACAGTACTGGCTGTCGCCAGATTATTAGAAAAATTTATGCTTTCAAGATCGGAAAATTGTTGATCTCGTAGAATTGGATGAAAGAATGTATAAACGAAATCAGAATGAGAAATTTCCGAAGCCATGTTCATGAGATCTTTGAGGAATAATGTCAATTCCCGTGTTCGATGTGATGCAATTTGTTGTCGACTTGCTCGATTGAGCATTGGTGATCTTTTCAATGTATAAAATTTAGCCAAAGGAAATGTTCGTGACAATTTTTCATATAATTCAAGAAATTCTTTAAAACTTCGGTATACAAAATTTTCCGGATAATTAAGTCGATCAACTTTAATCTTATAAAAATTGATTTTATCATTTTTTTCAGCTATGAAAAACTTGAAATTCACAATTTCCAATTGTGTTATATGACCATCAAGTGATTCGGTAAATCGACATTTTGTGAATGAAAACTGACATGAATCCGAAATATTGTCTTCCATATTTGACAAATCATCCATTTCGGATATTTTGACTAAATTGTTTGTTGAATCGTTCATTAACGTTTCAGATGATAATGGGCCAAGATAAGAGGAATGTCGATCATCTAATGAACTAGTACCACCGTTATTATTTCCACTACTTGAAAGTGATTGTGCAATACTATGAAGAAAAAAGTTTAATTGAGTGGATAATGATCCAAGTGCTTTTTCTATTAATTTATTAAATTCCACTTTTGCCTGAGATTCAATTAGATTGGGCATCAATGCTTTATGAAAATATTGAATAGCTTCAGGAGTCACGTAATCAATACCGGAACGAATCATCATGGCCATTAAAGATAAAAGAAAATCGCCATTCTGCCTGACCAAAATAAAACAACGGCAACAAAGATCGACAAAAAATTGATAATTCTTTGATGGTCGTCCACCTTCATTAATGACAAATGCCATATCGGCAGTGAATACAAATGGGACTCGATCACGTTTGATTCCGGCCATCATTTGAGCATCACCAAAAAATTTACCAAAATCAATGTGGAAAAGATTTCCTGATGTAGTGACCATTATGTTATCATTATGTCTATCACAAATGCCAAGAAGATAGGTGATGACCACATAACCGGCACAGGAATGAATAAAATTTTCGATTGCAACTTTGTAATGAAATTCATTCGTATTATAACGTTTTAACCAAGTAGCAATAGTGTGATGTTTAAAATTTCCTGTCAATCCATGTTCTTGTTGAATTTCTCGCAACGTAGATGCACGACTAACCATTTCAATCATTCCAGTGTGATGTGAAGAATTCAAGACGTTAAAAATTATCAATCGGAGATTTAATCCAGATCGAAGCCAAACACGATTTATGATTGAAATGATTTGCATAACGAGCATATCTTTTCGTAAATCATCACCACATTTGAAAATGATTTTATGCCACCAATGTTTACTTTTGTAAATGGTAGCCAATTTTGATTGTGTCGAAGACTCGGCCAACGTGGTTATTGCATGAGTAGAATAATTGTCAAAACAAGAATTGATACGATATGGTGGTGCGCCATCAAAAACTAATTTAAGTGGCAAAGAATTGGAATTAAAGTATGAACATTGGTCAATTGCAAGTCCATTGACAAATAACGCAGGCGACAACGGGAGAGAGGTAGGATTCGATTTAAGATCTTCATTGATTTTTTCCAGACGCGTACGTAAGATAACAGTACGTGAATCTTTTGATGCTTGTTTAATTTCAGCCGAAATCCTTGAAAATTCTTCACAAATTTTATCTTGTCCAAGAAATTGATCACGAGTTCGTTCCCCACATAGACTGAGTAAAGCATTCAGATAGATTTGACAACGAATACCGAACGTGTTATCGCTAAGACATGATTTCAGTTGCCAATAAAAATAATGACAGAATCTGGCCGACATCAAAGAAAATTCAAATAAAGACCAAATAAGATGACAATCGATCGATGTTTCAAATCGTAAAGATTGTACAAGTTGTGGAAGATAATCACAAAGTTCATCCACCGAAATAGAATTGAGCCATTTTACTACAGTGCGTCGAACAAATTTATCCGGATAATCCATACTGAGCAATTGAAGGACTTCTATCTTCGTTCGAAATACATTTCCGTAATGTCCTTGATCGAATCCTTTTAGCAATTCATAGATAGCAGGCAAATCATGGCAAGACCAGCTGGAAGGTGATTTCATTAGCTTCAATATTGATCCAGGAAATTCTCTCAATGTTTTCCGTTGTTTCCATATGATATCCCGTTCATTATTTGTGAGTTGTTCAATTGGATTTTTCTGTAATATTTTAATTACATTATTTGTCAGTCGATTTGTATTGCATCCATGAAAACCATATAACGAATCTCCTGGATATGAGCCATCATTTTCTACCATCGGTATGACCGAATTCATATTAAGGGATAATTCTTTAGTTTTTATTTCGGGAAAATAATAATCAATATTCGTGGATAATGTCGGTGTCACACGTATAACAATCATCATTGCATCTGGATCAAGATTATGGGAGACAAGATAATTATTCTCCAAAAATTCACGTAATATAGCCGACTTATCGGGTGAATCAAAGTCCATTGAAATTGGAGGAAAAGTATAAGGAGATTTTAGTTCTGTCCATGGTAAAAGATGAAACCCATTCTGAAATATTTCATCAATATCGAAAAGATACAAAAATGTTGTGGCCAAAGCATCGACTATAAATTACAAAATATTTAAAAAAAATTATAAAATTAAATCCGTTTTTCAAACCTTCAGATTTGGCTCGAAATCCAGCCAAAATCAATTCGATTCTACATTCACGGGGCAACATTGATATCTGTATGTCAGAATCAATGCATTGATTAAATGTCAATCGTTTGAAACGAGTAGTCACATGTTGAATTTTAGTTCTATTAGTTATCGTTGATTTAATCAGGTTGTATCCATGAAATATGTTCACCATTATGGCGTAATTATGATACATGGATGACCATTTATCGGGAACTTGTGTGCAACTATCTAAATGTATGGTTAAGGATTCTATTAACTGAGATATTTCTGTTCGCCGTCTTCGTCTTAAGGTAACAAATTTTTTCTCAGTCTGATCATCATCAAAACTCATCGCTTTTTGTACTTTATTGACAACTTTCGGCAGCCCAAAATTTACGGGAAATGTATTTGAATACAATTCTATGTATTTTACGAATATCTGGACAATATTGAGAAATTCATCTTGCAATTTTTTTCGTGATTCCTCTATAAAGCTATTATTATGGACACTATCACCACGGGTGTAATTCATGATTTCTCGAAAATTTGATTCTAATTTTTCTATAGCCAAAATTAAATCACTTGTTTCCATGTTTGACAAAAACCGTTTCAAAGTGGAAATTTTTTCCATGACTTCATGAAATAATTTTTTATTTTCAACTAAAAAAGAATTCAAAAATTAATCATTATCAGTTCTTTAAATTTCAACTCATTTGAAGTTTACCGGAATCCATGAAAGCGGAAATAAAAGTCGTATATGAACAATTGAGATCATCGATTAGATTGTTAAGCTGTTCATGGTTGAAACCTTGAAAATTGTTTACAAATTGTTTAGGCAGAATTTGTTGGTAATTAAAATCGCTCATAAGTTTTTTGGTATCTGATTCACAACGCAAAAATGGACGCCAAAAATCGGTTGCTGTTTGATCAACTAGTTCCAATACGATGTCTATGTTGTTTATTTTACAGTTTTGAACATAAACATATGAAGATAGCGTTGATTCAGATTGAAGAAATTCATTAAAACCATTCAGTTTTAGCAAAAAATCATCAATATCGTCCTACACAAAGAAACAATTTAGAAACAATAAACAACAATAGAGAAGTATAAATACCTTTTCTTTTTCTGCAACATTATGAACAACGTGAGAAATGATCACATCAACAGTTTTATCATAATCGGCAGGAAATTTCATTGAGAACCAAAGATAGTTTGGATCTATCACTTTTACACATGGAACAACGTTCGATTCATTAGGTATTTTGTTGGTGATTTTATAATAAACCAATGAATTGAAACGAACATCAATAATGATCAAATTATCATCGTTATTGTTTTCGACAGTAATTTGATTTAAATCTACGCTAGGCAACGAATCATTTGCATTGGAAATACCATAGAAATATAATTTATCGGATTGACAATTGGATTGTCTGTGAAAATCGTCGACTTCGATCTGTGGCGAAAAAACTAGACCAGAATTTACATCACAAGAACTTGTAGTCTTGCTAGTAAAACAGGTCATGTACAAAGACTTTAAATGTTCACAAAATTCTTTCAATTCCTTGCTGAATGAAGTTTCACGCGGTTCAACTTTGAAGGATTCGAAAATCGAATGCGCTTTGTTTTCGTCGAAACTGTTCCGATCCGGCTTGCTGACTTGAGATTTCTTAGTTGATGAGCTATCTACATTACTATTATTGTTATTGATAATATCTTCTCTCTTAGTGGACGAATTAATCAAGTCCGAACAAACATTATTGACATATTCTGGTGTAGAATGGACTTGAAGTGCATTCGGAATGAGAGGAATTTTTTCAGCTAATGGATCAAATAAATCAATGATTTGCTTAGGATTTTCCGGTGTAGTAGGATAAACTGAGATAGGTGTCAACACATCAGGAATAAGAATTTCATTAGAAAATGATGAAGATTTAGATATTTGTTTATTTGACGAATCTTGAATTTTTGTTGAATTGATTTTATCAATTAATTGAAGATTCATGATTTGTTCAGGAGGAAACATTTGCAGATTTTGATTCGATGATGACATCATTAAATGATGAGGATTCTGTTTGAAAAACAATGTAATGAAAAGAAAAAAACATAATTTATTCAAAAAAGCCAAACCTGAGAATGAGGTGGCATATTCATGTAAAATGGATTAGCTATTGGTGATAGTGGTGAAACACCAGGAAGACTAGATGAAAATGAAGATGGATGTGTGACGGTTCTTGATAATGGCCAATAAAGTTTGGCATATTCGTTTTGGTCATGATTGTTGCTGTTATTGCATCGAACATTACAATTAGAATATAATGGATTTAGTTGAAAATTGAAATCATTTGGATTCGGTATTGTGTTCACTGTCTATAGAATAATCGATTGTTAGCGAACTTTTAATCACACACAAATATTCAATACATACCAAAGAATTACTTCGTTCATTATGATTGGGTGAAATTTTGAAAAGTTCCATTATTTTTTCCTTATAACTTTTAGAAATTTCATTATCAACATCTTCGTTTCGATTTCCATTCTGATCGATTGATGAATGCCAATCTATGAAATGTCTAGTTCGATTTGATGAGCTATGTGAAAGTTGTTCGCTCGAAGCGGATAATTTTTTAGTTTTGAATAAATGACTTGGTCTTTGTAATATTGGTGGATCATTTTCGGATAGTCGACATGATGATTTTCTAAAATCATATAAAATATTATTCCTATGATTATCATCGAATTGGTCTTCAGTTGATGAATGTTGTTGATGATTGTTAGATCGATCAGTATCACCATCTTTAGGAGCAGGAGGAACATAGTTCCAAAGCTCAGCTTCAACACTAGTCAAACGGCCCCATGTGATGAAGGCATTTTTCGAATCTTGTATCGAAGAATTGGTTGGACGGGGTGGTAATTGAGGTTCTAGAATAAATAATTTTTTCAGATTATTAAACATATCATTACAATTTTCAAAATACCTTTATCCATAGTTTTTTTCACATAAAGAATTTATCACAGATAATTTTCAATAGAAAATGTGTTGTCTGAATTCAAATGTTTATAAAAAGTTCGACTTTGAAATAAAATAAATTTGCCTAAATCAAAAACAAAAATAAAATATATGCCAATCGATATCTATGACGATGATGATGATAATATATAATGATATATGTTTTCATATGAACAAAAGACAAAGCAAATCATTATCATATACTCCACTTGTTGAATATAAAAACTAAACCGGCAAATGGCGAGAATGAGGACGGCAAAAAAAAGTTCGGATAGAAATTCACTCAAATCAAGTTTATCACCGATCACAGAGAAAGAAACAAAACACGCTCAAACATTTGTTGATATATATTTTAGACAGATTGATTGAATCAATAATGATAAATCCATGCATTTGACAACAATTGTTTCCTGTTATTTTTTCAATATTTTTTGTTTTGTTTTATTCGACTTGTAACAAGTGACGATAATGATTATGATGATGATGATAGCTTTAGCAGAAGCTTATAGGGGAGTTCAAACTAAATTATTTTCTTTCTATTGTTTGTTAGAATGTGATTTAGTATATAATCATAATTCAAATAATCATCGATTCCAATGGATCAATAGTTTATCTTCCATAGTAAGATTATTATATGTACATTAAATGTTGGGTCGCTGACTTTATTTTAGACGAAAAAAAAAACTTGTTGCAAAGATTACCGACCGTCATTATTGACATGACGACAATGACTCATTGAATTTAGGTTAAGTTGTAGTGTGGTGGTAGTGGTGGCGGTTTCGACGATTCAATGAATTGGAGCATATAAAAATTACAAGTTGAATTGGAAAACAAAAATTCACAATAACGATGACAACTATAGAATGATGATTTTCGATGAATCAGAAAAATTAGCCATGATCAATGATTAACAATGATGACATATGGTAGATTCGGGCTAATTCCAATAGAAGCTAATAGTGGCTATTGACATATGGTGAGTTAGCAGAGATAACCAAATAGATCTACAAATAAACAAACAAACAAACAAAATTTTAATGACGTATTCGACTTTTTTTCCGTCGTAGTTTGTTCTTACATTATCATTACAAATAATTGTATTTTGTTGACAACAAATTACTGTTTTCCGTAAAATTTACTTTATTTTACACGATTTGAATAAAGAGAGAAATAAAAACGGTATTTTTCTCCATATCAGCTTTATTTATTATCATGAAAATAAAAACAGAACAAACACAAAATAAAAAAATATTATCGTTATCATCATCAAAAGATGTTTGAATTTAAATGAGAACATGAAATTTTGCGATAAACAAATTACAAGATACATATCCTGAATTCGAATCGAATGAATGAATGTTTATTGATATTAGGGTACGATTTTACCCGAATTTTTTCATCAACAATGATAACTACTGTGTCTGGTTACTACTGTATCCACTGTCTCTGTGTGTATCATGATGTCATTCGACAGGAAGAGAGTGAGAGAGTGAGAGAGTGTTAGAAAATTGATGATTATAAAAATAGGCAAAAAAATTTTAGATGAATTCATCTTTGGAAAATTTTTTTCTTCTGTGAATTTAATATTTTTTGTGATTTGTGAAATAAATTTTTGTAAAGAAAAACAATCCAACCCTGATCAATAATGATGGGAATGAAAAATTTTTATGAAAAATTACGTTATTTTGGTTCAATTATTCATCTAACATTTGTTCGTGATATAAGGTAATTTGTTTGTAATTTGCTTGTAATCTGTAATTTGTAATTTTGTAATTTTGTAAAATTATTTTCACACAGGAGTCTAATATTATTGCTTAGAGTTGTATTACGTTTAAAATGGATGATTTGGACAAATCAAACATTAATACATTGTTTTGATAGTG
>ERZ500997.554-NODE-554-length-10640-cov-7.020595_pt1 | contig 10640 bp, 9 predicted proteins | sample MGYA00248826_ERZ500997 | MGnify/ENA primary metagenome ERZ500997 (study PRJEB25958, sample SAMN03398524) | human skin metagenome | study: EMG produced TPA metagenomics assembly of the Human Skin Microbiome Metagenome (human skin metagenome) data set.
TCAAAAAGTAAAAGTTTACATCAAATGAATGATGGAAATTATCATGATTTAAAAGAAGAAGAGATTTAATTTTTATTTTTCCAAATCATAATTATATTTTCATTCTTTTGAAATTTCCGAAAAAAAAACAGAAATAGAATTGATGGCTACAAATTAACATTTTTAATTAATGAATTCAATGATTTTTTTATATAACAATCAATACGTCATAACTTTTTGAATAAATTTCTAAAATAATTCATTCAAAATCAATAATATTCATCCAATCAAAATAAAAATTGTTTCATTGTAACTATTCAAAAAAAAAAAAAAAAAAAAAAAAATGAAAAAAGCAAATCCATTAACCGTTTTTGATTTGAATTTCTTTTTTTTTTTAAATTCATCCATTTTTAGTGGCATCGATTATCATGATGAAATGGCTGTGTCATTAATTGATTCTTTCAAAATTGTGGACCTTATTATTTTGCCTAATGCAGTGAGTTCTTTGTTCACAATTCTCACCATGATCCAGACATTCATTCATTCATTTTTTAATTCAATGAAACAGACCATTATAGAGTTTTTCGTTTTTTGTTGTTCTCGAGGCAAAATTTTCTATCAATCACCAATGATATGAATTTTGTTAGGTTCACCGATAATGGAATAATCAAATCAAACAGAAAACAAAAATGTCAAATTATCGAGGCTTTTTTTTTGGTTGAAAAAAAAAACATAGGTTCGGCATCTTTTTATCGTTTTCTCCCATTCATTCATTCATTCATTCATTCAGGGTTAAAATAGAATTAGTCAATTAATTAACCCTCGTAATCATTGTTAGCAATCTTTTTTTTCACTATGATTTTTTTGTGCTTTGATCAAGATATTTCAAGAGAAAAGATACACAATCGATTTGCTTTGGTGTGTGTGGGAAGTGATGGTTTTTAAGTTTTTTTTTGGGTTTTTTTTCAAGTTTTGTTTGAATGCAAAAAACCAAAAAAAAACATACACAGGTATGCCTTAACTTACCTTTTCCTGTTGTTGCATTTGTTTCATAAGAATGCTACGTTTTTTATCTTTACATCGTTTATTTTGAAACCTAAATTTTTTTCGAGAGAAAATAGAATCGAATCAAAATATTAGCAAATGGAGATGCGAAAGATGTTTGTTTGTTTGTTTGTTTGTTGTTTGAAAGCTTACTTACCATACACGAATAACACGTGGTGATAGGCCAGTCATTTCAACTAATTGTTCTTTCATTAATGCATCTGGACGTGGATTAGCATTATAACAAGAACGTAATGTATGTAATTGTTTTTCATTTAAAACAGTACGAACACGTGTTGGTTTATGATCAGGATTTTTATTCGAACTATTATGATGATGATGATGTGACATTGATGATGATGATGATGATGATCGATGTGATGATCGATGATGGCCACCACCACCATTATGATGAGAATGATGACCACTTGAAGAATTTGTTGTTGATGATGAATTTGTATTGTTTGATTGATTTACATTATTTGACGATGGTGGTGGTGGTAATGATAGAGGTGGTGGTGGTGGCTGTTGTATAGTATTTGAAGATGATATTGTTGACAATGATGATGATGATGGCGGTGTCATTGATCCTGATGACATTGATGATGTTAATGGTAGATCCATATGAACAGCTATAATTATAACAATGTGATTGAATTAAGAATTGAGAAAAAAGAAAAGAATTGTTGAATTTTGTTTTGTTTTTCAAGTGATAATTATTATTATTATTATCAAAGACAATATGGTTAAAGTGGCCACTTGATTGTCGGAAAGAAGAAAAATCCTGGGAAAATCAAACAACAACAACAACAACAACAACAAAAAACTTACCGCCTGATAATGATGAAGAAAGATGTGTAGGTGCACCGGCGCCACCACTTGGTGATATATTGCTACTATTCATATGGCCATTTAGATCACCACCTGGACCTGGTATTATACCGGCCGGATGTAAAGGCATCGATGGTTGTTGTTGTTGTTGTGATTGTGATTGTTGTTGATGATGATGCATTGAATTTAATGAAGCTCTTGTTGGTGATCCTGGACCACCAACACTACCAAGACCTAATAATTGGCTAGCAGCACTAACATTATTTTCTTTTAAACATTCAGGTGTCACAGGTGTTAAAGGCGTTAATGATAATGATGATGTTGATGACGAAGAAGAAGAAGATGATGATGATGATGATGACGATGATGAAGATGTTGTTGATGATAATGAATGATTGGATGTGGACAAACCATTTGGATGATTTTGAGGTGTTGGTGGTGGTGGGGGTGGTTGATGATGATGAACTAATGGAATTTGTTGTTGACGATGATGTAATGTAGAGTGTGACGGCGGTGGTGGTGGTCCACCAATAAAATGACCATGTGGATGCAGATGATGATGATGATGATGCAATGGTGGCGGGGGAGGTGGTGGTGGTGCCAACAACGATGGATGATGACCACTTAAAATCGTAACAATATCATTATTTGAATGAAAATTAATTCCAGAAGCTTTTTCCGCTACTTCATGATCAGCCTATAGTGATGGATTTGATATGACAAGAACAGAATGTAAAATATTAACACTTGATAAGATGAACAACAGAAAAACAAAAAAAATATCTTTCCGATATACATACTTTACAGAAAAGATCATCAAATTTCAGTACAAATTCATCGCCACGTGTTAATTGTCTGGCACAAACAGCACAACGAAAACATTCCACATGATAGATTTTATTACGTGCACGCATTACTAAATCTGTTTTACTAAAACACATTGAACATTTTGCACATTTGGCGCCAAATAACCTAAAAAAAATAAAAAATGAAACAAGAAAAACGATAGCGAACAATGAAAAAACCAATATATGTAAACAAACATGATATTTTACAGAACTGTTTTCTTTCAAATTTAAAAGAAAAATTAACAAAAAAAAAACCAGAAAAAAACAATAAATCTTTGATGATACAAAACAGACATCATCATTGATTCATCATTGATTGGTCGATCGATAGAAACATTAACATCAAGAATATCGATATTATGTTGATGTTATACCGGTTATTGACTATCGACGACATTTTTTATCATCATCAGCTGCTACATTATCAGATGTCGACCACTGTCGCCATTTATTATCATATGCAATGATTTCGACACCGATAAACGTGGCGGTAACTTTTCTTTTTCTTTTTTTTTAACATCACTCTCCAAATGATAAGCTATGTCTGTTTGTTTGTGATTTTTTTGATTTGTTTGATGTATTCCGTCGTAGAGAAATACGATGATTTCAAACGAAAAAAAAGGTATACCTTGAATTTTTGATTTTGGCTAGCTAGCTATCCAGCATCAGCAGTCACGAAAAAACATTTGGAACATTTCAAAAACACACACACACGCACTCGAAAATGATGAACAAAGAATCTTCTTCACTTTTTTTTCTGTTGGTTGAAATGATTGAAGTGTATAGGTAAACAAAATCATAGCAGTCTTTTTTTTTTGCCAAGGAAAAGTAAACAAATCCAAGTCAAATACAGAGCAGGATTTCATTTTAGAAAAAAAAATTGAAAATTTAGAAATTTTTCTCATTTCGTGTGTGATGTGTGTGTGTTTTCTTCTCGAAACTAACCAGGAAAAAAAGAAAAAAAACCGTTGAAACCCTAGGCTAATATTATGGGTAAACTTTTCCAGCGAAAAAAAAATCCGAAAAAAAAACAGTCAAGACGACGACGACGATGATGATGATAACATGCTATCGAAATGTCATCAATCTCTGTAATAGATCTCTGAAGAAGAAGAAGAAAAAAAAAAATTGTCTCGTCTTTTTTTTTTGGCTTGATAACTGACCAATGTCCATCCATTGGTGTTATCATCATCGTTAAGACTTTTTCTTGATGGCAACAAAAAAAAAAAGATCAGTGATCTGCTGTGTGCTGTTATCGATTTGAGAATTTCAAAAAAAAAAAATTTCAATACAATTCTTGCTTACCTAAGATAATCTCGTTTGCAATAAGTTTTACCATCACGTACAAAACAGGTACATGATTCATCCAAATATTGTTGACAATCGGCACATTTTAAACAGCTTGCATGCCATTCAAGATCAGGTGATACACGTAATATATATTGATCATATATTTCTGAACCACAACCAACACATAATGATATTCTTTCGGTAGCCGATATTTCGGCTACAGTTGATGTTGTTGATGGCCATTTGCCTATCATTTTTTTTTCGTTGTTGTTGTAAATGGATTTAAATTTCGGCAATGAAATTTTTTGATTTTTGATTTTGATTTTATGGGTTATTATCAACCGGTCGATGCCCGTGGCAACGATTTCAATGACATTTGAATAATTTTTGAACGAATGAGAAGGATAAAAAATCAATTTTGACTATTTTGACAATCGGATGATTTTTTTTTCTATTTTTGATTAAGCTTACGTGATGATAATTCGGTTAATTCTGTCGATGATGATGATGATGATGATGATGAAGAAGTTGACTGTATCGATGTCGATGTCGATGATGATGATTCCGTTTTGATTGGCATTGATGTAGCAACAGCCATTTGACAAAGAATCAAACACAGAATTTTAAAACTTTTAAAATTACAATTTCACAAAACAAACACAAACACCCACACTACATACACTACCATCGAGATTTTCAATGGTAAAAAAATTTTGACAATAAAAACAAAACGAAAAAATAACAATTTCAAATTGGTCAAAATATATTTTTCATGAGAATCCGATGAAATTTTTTTGGGCTTTTTTGTTTGATGAATAGGATTCTCTGGTTCGGGTTATGTACACACTGAGTGTGTTATCATTATGTGATGAACACTGTGTGTGTGTGAATTTTTGTGTTTTTGAAAATATCGTGCCACAAAAAAGAAAGAAAAATGCGGTCGACGTTGTTGTTGCTATTTGAAATATCGTCGTGTGTTATATTTTTAACAAACATGCGTGTTATATTGATAACAACAACAACAACAGGCCATTACCACTTCCATTATATAAAACTAATATTGACTGTATTATTCAAGTCCCACCTACAAATCATTGATTCAACCAATCATAATTCAGAACAATGTTTATAGTTATTTGTGATTGGTTAAAAATTTTTGAATAGTTACAGCCTACTTCTGATATTATTATCATTTCTCACATTATACAACACATTCATCTCTTTACAGCCATCCTGCCATCATCATCATCAGTGTTATTGAATTACATTGAAAGCAGTAGCTGTAAAAAAAAGATGTTTTAAAAATATTGTGCAATAACGTTTGACGACAAACTAGAAATGGCAAATAATTTTGGAAGAAAAAAATCTTTGCACCCAGTAATTTCATCTATGTCTAAAATGTAAAAAAAAGGAGCCAAACAAAATAACAAACCTTTTGGCGTCTAACCAAAATTAAACAGAATCTTACTCCTTCTTGTTTTTTTTGCTTTTTCGATGATTGTTTGGTTAATACTGATTACGAAATGAACAAAGTACAAAAACAAATGTTACAGTTTTTTCAATTTTATATGAGATAGTGGGAGGATGTCAACCTGTTTTTTTTTTTGCAAAATACTGGTTGTCGTTTCGAATATTAAAACGATGATGGTCCATAAAGGCCGGATTTTTTTTCTCGAAAGATCTGGAATCGTTCGGGAAATCAAGAATGATATTGGAGAGAGAGAGAGAGAGAGAGAGAGAGATGAATTAATTCATCGTATATAATTCAATTAAATGACTGATCTGAAATGGTTCACTGAATCGATGACATACTTGGTCTTGGTTCGGTTTGGTTTGGTTGAATGATTCGGAAACAGATGACATTTTTTTTTGGTTTGGTTTGGTTTGGTAGAATCCTAACCAAGAACCGAAAAAAAAGATGTAGAAAAATTCATCAATGAAACCATCATTTTTCAATATCAATTTTCTAGCTGATGAAACAACAAAAAAAGAAAGACAAATACTCTTGGTGAATGTCTCGGGAAAACGAGAGCAGAAAAAAAAATTTCCAAGTAAAAAATTCATGACAGATTTCAAATCAAATATGAAAAGTCAAACATTCATGATTCATTCACAACAAATATTTTTTCAAGTCAAAGTAGAGTCAAAAATTATTAACATTATTTGATTGATCCAGTCAACAAGTCATGTTCATCGGTCAAGTGTCTCTGTGTATGGATGGATCAACAAAGACAGATGTCATCATCATCATCATCATTGTTCATTGTTCTCATCAGGTAAATTCAATTGGTTTCAAATTCACTAAGTGGAATGGAACAACAACAACAAAAAAGGCATGGCATGATGAAAAAGATTCAACAACAAGACAAGACAAGATAACAAAATGATTGAACAACAACAAAAAAAAAGGTGATGATAATGATGATGGAATTTCAACACAAAACATAGCACACAGCACGAGACTTATTGTCAGGTATGAGAACGAAAGAAAAGCTGGAAAAAAGTAAAGAAAAGTTAGAAAAGTAAAGATAAAAAATCAGTTTTTCCCATTGTGTTAACGTTATCAAAATATTTACCTGGATTGAATAATATTTTGGAAAGATTTTTTTTTCTCTCTGGTTTTTTCAAGAGAAAAAAAAAAACCTTTTCAAAAAAAACTGATAATCGATGAATGAATGAACAATGATAAGGTTTTATGGTAAAATCTTCAATCTCCTGCTGTAGTTTTGGAAATTGTCTGGTTTTTTTTGGAATGGGAAGATTTTCTTTTTTGGAGAGAAAACAAAATTTGAAAAAAGAAGATCTGTAAAATGGTGGTTAATCCTTGTTGGTTAGTTGGTCAGTTGATTGTTAGTTAAATAGCCTGGTTGTATTGTTTTGTTTTGCTTCTTGATCCATAGACATGGTCATATTGTCTAGGTTTTTTTTTGGATTTGTTGTTGTCAACGATGATGATTGAATTGTCAAACATTGTTTTTTTTTCTTTTCTTTATTATCGATCAGGACAAGACACAATTGATTCACGATTGCTTATCATAATAATAATCTTATCATTACATAAAGTAGATAGGGTCATCATGTTTCAGGCAATCAAGGACAAGGATTTCTTTGTTTGGAATTGAACAAAAAATTCGACATATGGATGCATGTTTAGTTTGGTTGATTAGTTGATTTGAAAAAAAAATGATTGAATCAACCAGAAAAAAAAATGTGACAAGTGAAAATTCTGACATGACTTTATGGCTTTCTTTCTTTTTTTTCAAAACATTCAAATAGAGTGGTTGGTTGATTGGTTGGTTGGCTGGTTATTTGATGGTGACTAGATTGGGATGGATATATACCAGCAGTGATTCATAGTGAATTCAATATTCTCAATGTTGACAAGTGAACCATGAATAGGATTCATTAATTTGGGTGTTTTTTTTCGGTATTGAATTCATTCAGCAAAGAAAACAATCATCAAGATTGAATTGAATCGAAAGAGAGAAAGAATAATAATTTATATTCATCATCATCATAAAGTGTCAAATAAACAGAATCCGAATAATAAAAAAAGGTGATGTATTCACGATTCGAACGACTATTGTTAAGGATTCGATTCTATTTCGATCCATTCGACCAGAACCGTAAAAATACATCGGTTCAATCGTCCGTATATATGTGTGTTATTGTTGTTGTTGTTGTTGGCAAGCAGAACTTGCACGTGTTTTTTTTCCTTGATGTTTTCAATTTGATTTTGGCTGACATATAATGAGCAGCAAATAACAGTAAAATGCTTAAACAATGAATAACAACAACGACGATTCCCCATTCAAACACGATGTTTTAGTTGTTTCAGTTGTTCCAGTACACGAACAACTTCATCATTGCCGAAACGCAGAACCAAAAAGTATTTATCGTCGTCGTTGTTGTTGTTTTTGTTTGGTCGGAGGAAACAAACAGAAACAAACAAAAAAAATTAAATAAATGATACTTGTCAACGGGGTTTGTTTGTATTGTAACTGTGATCATAGAGAGAGAGAAAGTGAAACATTTTTTTTCGATTCCAAATAGTAACCGTACTACGTTTCAAAGAATGATAATAATAATGATTTTGAAATATCCGTATCTCGTTATAATCAAATTATCAAACCATTTAGAACCAATGTAAGTAGAAATAGTGTAGTGTAGTGAGTGTAGAGAGTGAAAGTAATATTAATAAAAAAAAAAGAGAGAGATTTTTCCAACAAAAAAAATGAAAGAAATGATTATCATTTCCATTTTCATTTTTAACACTTGCAAATCGATAGATAGATACTTTAGCCTGAAATGATGATTATTGCATGAAAAAAGTAACCATCATCATCATCATCATTTCGAATCATTTGGACTGATGAAACAAAGCAACAAAACAAAGCAACAAAAAAAACCTAGTGGATAACGGATCATAATGGCTATTATCATCATGATGATCATTGAAAGCAATCACATTTTCAAGCAAACACATTTTTTGCATCATTATCATCCAAATCGTTTCACTATGATGATGATGATGATAATGGTATATGGAATAAATGGATTCTTTCCATTAACCCAATCGAATAATGATTGTTGTTTGTTGTTGTTTGTTGTTCATCGGGCAGGAGTTTAAAATGATGGCTTAAATTACCGAATGAATGAAAACATGATTTATGAACTATTTATGAAAAAAAATATGTAACTCTTTCGTTTTTCAGTAAAAACTGAAAATTTGATTCTTTCAAATGAAATGACCAGTTGGTCAGTTTTTCATTATTCAAGTCAAATCAAATCAAATCAAGTCAAGTCAAGTCAAGTCAATCAATTGTTTTCCAGAAAAAAAAAGTCGCGTGTTCTGTTGGTTGGTTGGTTGGCCATTGTCAGAACAACAATCATTCCAAAAAAAATTGATTGAAATGTTTTCAATGAGGAATATTTTTTTTTGACTATTTCGACAATGTGAACAATAACAATGAACAAAAAAAAGTCAACAAAAACATATCAAGTTGTCAAATAGTGGAAAGAAATGTTTCTTTTGTGTTGTCCAGTTTCCAAAAAAAAACCCTTTTTTGTTCCTATTGTTCCACAATGATGATGATGATGACCATTCACATCATTAATCGAGACAAATTACAAATTTGGTCAAAACAAAACAAAACTCAATGTCCACCATTCAAATTTTCTATTTTGACAGCTTTCAAGTCTATTTCGTCACACTCACACACATCACTGTTTCCGGATGGTCAACATTTCAAAAAACAAAAGAAAAATTTTTATTATTTGAATCACATACACAACATGCACAATTATATACAGTTAAAATTATGATTTGAGATTGGTAAAAATATCGGCCAACATAGAAACTTTAAGCCAACATACTAATGGTGTTATACCGGCCATATATGGTGCTTGTTTATGATAGAATAATATACCATCGATCTGGATTGGGAAAAAAATTTTTAAATTATAATTTAAATCTACAAAAAAAATCCTGACTGACCTCTGTTTTGAATGGGTATGGACCATTTTGACCATATTGACGAATATTCGTCATTGTACATGGCCAATATGGTAATGTTTCGATAAGAATTTGCGATGATGATGATTGTTGATCGGTTATCATTTGTTCATCATTTCGACAATCATTACCCATATGGTTATGGATCCAAAAGAAACGAAATTCTGTATCACAGCCATAAAATGAACAACCATTCCAAATGAATACATCCAAAATATAAAATCGACGTTCCGATTCTACCCATATACAATCGAGCATTGAATTTTTTGCTGTCGATCGAATTAAACTTCGTTGATGAGATTCGATGTTTAAATGACTAGTATGACCATTACTGCCACCTGGTATTCTTGATTGAAATTTAAATAAAAAATGACCATGACGGGTATATGCCCGAGTTTGACCACCATTTGCAATCAACAATGTTCGTCGTCCTTTTGGACAACATACGAAAAACCAACTATCGAAAAAATCTTTCGGTACATCAACCAACCATTCGGATAACATAAAACGATCGGATATTGATTTGCGAAAATTCTGACGCAATACTTTTCGCTTATTGTTCTTTCGTTTATTATTATTGGTTGTTGTGGATGAACAATCCATTTCCATAGGATTTATTTTGTCGTTGGTTTCGATCGACATTTCCTGATCTGTTGACGAAGATTCGACCATCGTAGACGGTACAGTGTTACCATCATCACCATCATCATCATCATCGATAGTGTCTTCGATGAGACGTCTCATTCGCTCGATGATAGATTCTCGTTTTCTTTTTAAGAAAAAAAAACAATTTCAGATCAAAGATGAGTGCTAATAAAAACAAAATATTAATTTTACCTTTGAATACGAGCCAGAAATTCCATTCGGCGTTTTTGTTGAACATTTTTGACAACATTAAGTTCATTGGAATTTGTATGCAAAAATTTTGGATGAATTCGAGCTGTACTTGTTTCCAATGTTAATGTTGAATTAATACTTAAATTGGTATCCAATTTATTGATTAGATCAATTTCGGACATGATTAAACTGTCACCGAAATATCAACAACAACAGCAACAAAATTTGAGACAAGATTTTCGAAGATCATATATTTTATAAAAAAAAGACCCATGCATTCATCAATCAAACTATCG
>ERZ500997.555-NODE-555-length-10619-cov-5.540610_pt1 | contig 10619 bp, 8 predicted proteins | sample MGYA00248826_ERZ500997 | MGnify/ENA primary metagenome ERZ500997 (study PRJEB25958, sample SAMN03398524) | human skin metagenome | study: EMG produced TPA metagenomics assembly of the Human Skin Microbiome Metagenome (human skin metagenome) data set.
GTTATAACAAAAAAAAAAATAATAATATAATTTTTTTTTATAATAATAGGAAATGGACAGACAATTTTGTAATTTTGTTTTGTAATTTTGTTTTGTTTTGTTTGTTTTCTGTATTCAACAATTTGTTGTTGTTGTTGTTGTTTGGTTGGTTGGTTGTGATGATGATGATGATTTTTCGGGTGAGACAATACAGGATTTGTGTGTGAATTGAATTGAAAATCGATGAATTTTTGTGTGAAATTGAAATTTAAAAACAAAAATGAATGAATGAATGAAGAAGAATGCAAAATGCAACAACGGTGGCAGATATTTTTAAAATGGTTGAAGAACTTTTTTAAATTAAAATTCAAATTTTCAAATAATAAAAAAAAATGAATTTTTTTTGCTGTTTTGTTTGTTTCAAATGAAGAAATTTTATGAAAGAACGAATGGTTTGAAATCAGTAATATCTTGCTATATACCCGCGTATTACACACACACACACATTGACGTACAAGAGAATCGAATTGACATTCTGTGTGTGTGTATGTTTTGCGACTTTCAATTCAAATGGGCGATCAGATTTTGATTTGTTGTTGTTGTTTTTTTTTGGATTTAGTGAACAATAATTTTATAATTGGCGGACTGATTTGATTGATTGTAACAATTGTGATGATAATCAGGATGACGTTGATGATAAACATCGATGTTTTCGCTTGGTTGGTTGGTTGGTTGGTTGGTTGTGTGAAGATGAGGGGGGCTAAAAATCAGCAAATTCTTTCGCACATTTTTCCGTACTTGATATTCGTAATGCTTCTTCTTCATAATCATCAAAATTACTTGTATCGCCTGGTCCTTTACATTTAGGTAAAAATGGTGCTTCAACCTGAACCAACAGAACAAATAAAACCAAAGAAAAATTCATTAGTTAAAAAGGGACAATGAAGAAAATGAAAATAAGAAACCTTTTTCTGGTATATGGCAATCCATTCTGTGGAAGAAAACCAACGATGATTTTTAATATCATTAACACCATTTTTTAAATTTCCATAACGTTTTGTAAGATCAACTTGTAATAAATTTCTTAACAATTCTTTCAATTCAACACTAAAATGTGATGGAAATCGTACTTTTCCGCTAACAATTTTTTCATAAATTTGTATTGGTTGATCAGCATAGAATGGTGGATAACCGGCAGCCATTTCATAGATTAATACACCAAGTGCCCACCAATCTTGTGTTTTTTAAAAAAAACATAAAAACAAATTAACACTGTGAACTACACAGGTAAATCAAATAAACACATACCGACTGCTTTGTTATAACCCTGTAGTCAGGAGAAAAGGGATAAAATTTGATTAGAAAAAGATTCTTTAAAAAAACGCATTTCCAAAAGAAACATTACTTTGCTAAGAATAATTTCTGGTGCTAAATATTCGGGCGTACCACATAACGTCCATGTACGTCCTTTGACTCGTTTGGCGAAACCAAAATCTGTGACCTGTCATGGTTTGAAAAAATGAAATGAAAAAAACATTGATTAAATCAAATCAGACCAGAATCCAGAATCCAGAATCCAGAATCCAGAATCCAGAGTCCAGAATCATCAGAATCCATACCTTAATATAACCTTGTGAATCGATTAATAAATTTTCTGGTTTCAAATCACGATATATGAGATCGAGATAATGAAGATATTCAAATGCTAACACTATCTGTGCGGCATAAAATCGGGCCATTTGTTCGCTTTACAAAAAAATGAACAAGAAAAATTGTTAATTTTTTTTGGTTGGTTTTCAAAAGAAACAACAAAACATTGAAAAAAAATTGATAGAAGAAGGATTTGGGAATATTTCCCATTCACATCCATCCACATAACACACACGTTCTCAAAAAGGAAAAGAAAAAAGAAGAAGAATAAGCATCCTCTCTCTCTGTTTGGCTGGTGCCAGTTAATGGACACATTAACGGCTACTAATAATAATACGTTGCAGCAAAAACAGAAAAAAATACTGACAAAACGAAAAAAAAATGCGAATTCGTCCAAGTGCTTATCATGGATCATCATCATCATCATTGGATTTTTTCTCTTGCTTGCTGGCTGTTGAAACTTTCGAGAAAAAAAAAGCTAAGAGAAAAGTACATCACATTTTTCTATTCCCGGTTTTCTGCTGACCCAAACGCAAAACCGTTTTCTTTTTTTCGGGAAACGGGCGTCACTTGCAAAATTGAATAGTTTCTGGATTGACAGAATTATATAATGGTGGTGGTGGCCAGATAGAACGAATAATTCATCTAGGAAAATCATTCGACCCAAGCGACAAAACACTAGAATCTGAACTTTTTTTTTGAGAAAAAATTGTATCACTGAAAATGATCAACTTGATGATGATGATGATGATTATTTTGGAGCCATGAATTTTCTGGAAACAAAAAAAAAATAACATCTGGGTCTCCCAAAATATTCATCACAAAGTCCACCAGTAAAAGTGAAATTTGTTTTTTTGTTTTTTGTCAGATTTGTTTCTGAAACAAAAAAAATGTCCAGAAAGAAAAGAAATTCAACCAAAAACAAGGATCAAATTCAAATTTGTTTGTTTGTTTGTCCAGTTTCAATTTCAATTTTGTCATTTTCAATTCAAATTGAATAAAAGAAAAATATTCAATTTGTCGATTTTTTTTGGAAAATTGAATTTTTTTCGTTTTCGTTTTTACAAAATTGGATACACATCATTTAATCGTTCAATGATCATCAGCGATCGATTCCTGTTGGTGTGTGTGTGTGTGCGGGATTGAATAAAATTCGAGAAAAATCTTATTTGAAAATGAAACGATTCCATGATTTCCATCGCAATCATCATTAGCATCATTAGCAGTAATGATCATAATTAGTGAAAAGAAGAATTAATTAAAACCCTAGAAGAACCAGAAATGTTTCCTGGTTTCCTCTTTGATTTTCGGGGATTGAAATCGAATGAATTCCGGGTTTTTTGGTTTTGAGTTTCCGAAATTTCAAAAAACCAAAAACAGCTCAAAACATGGTGCACGTGTTTCAGAAATCGGAGAAACGACGGGCTGAAAAAAAAATATTCAAAAAACAAACAATCCAGGAGCTTTTGGGTTAAAATAGAGCTAAACGATAATTTAATTTCTTCCTTTACTTTTCTGTTTGTTTGTTCTTATCTTTCACTTGAAAAATCAACAACAACAACAACAACAAATCAAGCAAAGCGACTAAACGAATAAATAAATACCACAATCGAGTTGAAATCGATTCCAGAGAAAAAAAAAATCCAAAATCAATAGATCAAAACACTGAAAGAGATCGAAACATCAAGATGACAAAATATGCAAATTGTTTTCCACAAACAAAACAAACAAAGAAAGAATATTGAGAGAGAAACAAACTTTTGAACAAAACAACAGCAGCTAAAATTTGTTTATTTTCAAATTTGTTTAGTCTTTGTCGTCGTCACCAAAAAAAAGTTTCAAAGAACTGTATTAGTGGAGTGGATGGATCATCATCATTGAATCTTGAATTTGAAATTTCTAAAATCAAAACAGGAAAAACAAGAGAAAATCCATCCAGCTACGTGCCTTGTGATTTTGTTTTTGTGAAATTTCAAAATGAGATTTAAATTTTTCTTTTTATTTTTTTTGAGTTTTGAAAAATGAAAAATGATTTCCATTGTTTCCCACATTTCAGTTCATTTCAGAATGGATGTTTAGCCGGGTTACAGTGCATCATCCAAATCATAATAACTGTCAACCGATTTTTGACTATTCACTTATATGTGTGTGTGTATGTGGTACAAGAGCGCGTGCTGCATATAACCGATATTTATATTTCGGGTTCTCTCTCTCTCTCTCTCGTGTGTGTTTAGCTTGTTTCATAAAATCCAGAATTTCAAACTTTTTTTTTATAAAAAAAACCAACTCGAAATCAGAGAAAAAACTCGACATGCGACACCGATCATCATGATGATGATATCGTCGTTTGGATTTCGATTTATATATGAAAAAAAAAGGAAAAAAAGTTTTGGATATAATCATTTTGAAAATCTTCAGAAATCATCATCTTTTTTATTCTTCACTGTTTGGATCAGTGTGAAAAAAAACTTTTCTCCCAAAAAAACGCTACTTATGCATACACTTAGCGCATCATCATCATTACATCACGAAATGATGTCAATGTTCGACTTTTGACCTTACCGCGATTTGTTTCGATCTAAAAAATTCAATCCGATCGCATTATAAAGTCATCATCATCGATATTGCATCATTGCAAACTTTTTCGCGTTGCTGTTGCTTATTTGTTTATGGATGCAATGGGCAAAAAAAATATTGGAAACTTTTTTTCAGCCATAATCGTACTAAAGTGATCAGAAAAAAAAGAAAACTTGGTCAAACATAAGTTTCAAGGTTTTTTCCTTCATTTCTTATTTGCTTTTGTTCCATTAGTAGAGTGTTAGTGTGTATGAAGAATATGAATGACAATCAAGAAAAAAAAGAAAAGAAAACTTTTCGTTCAAAATTATTGATTGATTTGGATCGATTTTCGATCCAAGCAACCAAGAAAAATAATAATTTTCAAACCTTTTTTTTGCACCGTTATTTTTTCAAATTTTGAACTAAAATTTTCAACAAAAAACTGGTAAAAAAACTCGATTCTCGAATTTCTCTGAATTTCAATCATTCGATTTCGATTATGAGAATTTCAATTTGATTTTCAGAGGAAAAAAAATGAGAGAGAAAAAGAATCCGCGTGTGTCCGGATCATTTGCATAAATGTTTCCATCGACAACAACAACAACAATGATGTCATCAAATACTTGATTATTGTTATGTACAAACATCAACAACAACAACAACAAAAGTCAACAACAATTGAATTTACAACAACAACAACGGGAACAAAACCTAATAACAAAACGTCGAGCATCCCCGGTTACCATCATCATCATCACCAAATTGTAAATGGATAAGGGCTGTGTAAATAGGCAAAAAAAAAGAGCAAGAGCAAGTAAAGAGATAAACGACGACCGCATCAATTTGAAATTTAAATTCAATTCAAATTCAAAGCGAGAAAAAGAAAATCTATTGTAACCTTTGTTGGCGTAATTTAATGATGATGATGATGATGATGAGGATGAAAATAGGATTTTTTCTTTCTCCGTGTGTAATCAATTATGAAAAATCCATCTCTTGATATTTTCTAAATGTTTGTTTTTTTTTGTTTGTTTTGTTTACTTTTTTACAAAAAATTGAAATTTGAAACCTTTTTCCCGATTGACAATGATCATCATCATCATTATCATTTGATTTGATTTGTGAAATGAGAAAAATAAACTCTGCTGCTGATGTGGAAATAGAATGTATTTTCGTTTCTTCTTAGTCAATTCTGGAAAAGGGTAAGCAACAAAATTGAGAAATTTTCCGGGGAAATTTCGATTAAATTTTTCTAAAATGTAACTTTTTTTTTTGTTTTGTTTGTTTGCCTTTTTTTCAATCGAATTTGGTGTGTGATTTTGGATTTTTTTCCTTAATTTACGTGGAAAAAAAAATTATTATCATTATTCTTCACTGACAATCAATTTTCATATGTGTTTGTCAAGAATTTTTCTTTGAAAAACCATAAAAATTTCGATTTTTTTCCCTCCGAAAAAAAATCGAAATTCGTCCCATTTTTATGAACAAAAAATTTTTTAACAAACACCACACACAGAAAATCATGTGATATTTTGTCAAACTTTCTATTCATTTCCAAGGATTTCTTTTCTCCAAAAAAGTCTAGACCTTATTTTTGAATTTGTTTTTCTCGATTCTCTTTCCCTCTCCCTCTCACTAACTAACTTGATACAAAACGAAACAAACAGAAAAAAATGGCAATCAATTTCGGAAATGGCGACAGAATTTCGGGTTTTTTTTTCTTATTGTCACACAAATATTTAATAATAAAAATCAGTGAACGAAACAGTAAAAGTTATTGGAAATGAAAATCCACCAACGAGAAAAGGGTTAAATAAAGGGTTTTGTATACCGAAATATATCATTCGAACTTGATTTCGAAACAACATGTCGACTGGATGAAAAAAAACGACCAAAAGAAATTTCATACTGGTACAGATGACGTCTGATCTCTCTATTTCTCTCTCTCTATTTCTTGCTTTTGTTCATTTGAACTTTGTTCAATCCGATTCGGAAAAATATGAAGTAAGAAACAAGCAAATGTTTTTAAATAATGTTCCAAAGATTGAAATTCAAAACCAGAGAGTGAGTGAGTGAATGAGAGAGAATGAAAAACGATTAATATCTTGAAACAAATGAAAATGAGAAGAAAAAAAAACCTAAAACGCAATTTTACAATTTAAATCCGAATGAGAACGAGAAACAAAAATTGCTTTGCTAATCAAGAATCATAATGAATTTGATTAACTGGATTTTTGTTTCTCTCGACTAAATCATTTTCAATTCCAGAATTGAAATTTGGAAATGAATGAAAAGTTTCCCAAAATTCATTCATTTTCTGTGCGAAAGAAAAAAAATCGAAAAGAAAGTAGCAAAAAGAAATTGTAATAAATCTTATTTCTTTCTCTCTCTCTCTCTCTCTCTCTCTCTCTCTCTCTCTCTCTCTCTCTCTCTCTCTTGATGTGTATTTTGGCACAACGTTTGAATGATGTTTTGGGAATAGAAAATGGCCAAAGCAAAAGGCAGACTTGAAAGCACAAGAGAAATGTGTATAGTGTATAGTGAGATAGAGAAAAGCATTGCCCGAAAAAAAATGCGACAAAACAAAAAAGCGAAAAACTAACTAACTAACGAACGAATGAAAAAAAGTTTCTTTGAGTTGAAAGAACCGTGAAAGCAGCTTACATTGAATGAATTGAATGAATGAATGAATATTTATGGCTAACTCGAATGGCTGGCTGGCTGGCTGTATGACGAGTTTTTGTAATAAATTTTCTTTTTTTTTCGTTTTTTTTTTCTGTTTGGTCCAAATCTTCAACCAAATCGACCGAACCAAGCTAAACCAAATCAAGCCAAACTAACCATCTTTTTGGAAATTTTTTTGCTTGGTTAGTTGTTTGGTAAATGTTTCAACTTTTGAAAAAAAAACAACTTTCGAAAGGTTCCAAAATTGACGCAATTCGCAAAAAAAACTGTTCCAGTTGATTCCCAAATGGTTAACGAAAACAAAATCATTGATGATGTACTTTATCTGTATGAACACTGGTCATCATCGATTGATTGGTTGATTGATTGAATTCGATTTAAAATCAATCGATTTGAGCCAAACAAAAACAAAATTAAGCTGTCATCACTTTTTCACTGGATGCTGCTAAGAAACTATGAAACTATTTTCAATACAAAGAATTTATTTCTCAGAAGAAGAATGATGTATTTGATTTATCCAAATGTCATCATCATTTTAAAAATGTGTGACAGCGGTGGCGGTTTTTTTCAAACAAGAAAAAAATTGATATCTTGATTTTGCAAAAAAAAAGATTTTTTCCATCCACAAAATTCAATGGTAAATTATTATTCAGCTTTGAATTGAAAATGATGTTTTGGGATTTTTTCTTTTCTTTCTTTCTTCTAAATTATTATTATTATAGTTTCTTTCTTGTCGCTCTCTATTTGTCGTTGTTGTTGTTGTTTTTGGATTTTTTTGCAAAATGAAACAAGCAAAAATTTCAAGTGTTTTGTTGTTCGCTTTTTGTTGGTTCCAAATAATTTATGATTTTTTTTTTGTTTTGGTTTTGGTCTAGATTTTTTTGGGTGATAAATTTAGATCTTGAAATCTTTTCGTTTTTTGGCCAATCACATCGTATGTAAGATTTTCGTTCTGGTACATTTACACAAACCGAACACACAAATGTTAAAATCTCCAATGTTTTTTGTGGTTTTGAAGAAGATAAAGATGTAAAGATGTTTTTTCTGTTTGAAAAATTCCTTGGAAACTTTCCCCGAAATTTTCGAATGTCATTTTGAATTTAAAAACATTCAAGAATTTGGTTTTTTGCATTTTGGTTTTTTCATTGTCAATGTTTTTCTGTTTGTTTTTGGTTGATGAATTTCAATTTCGTTTCAAAAACTTACAAATACAGAAAGAGAAACTATAAATAAATGAAGAAAAATTGTTTGTTTGGATGGTGGTCAATAAATTATTGGTTGAACAAAAATGCAAAATTATTCACGCCAGGTATAATACACACATATTGGATGAGAAAATAAATTTTCTTTTTTTTTCTCTCATCGAAGATGACTTAATTTTGAAAATTTTTCTGATTACGTAACATACCGGTTTTTTTCTTACCTGTACAGATTTTAAGTTTCAAATTCAGTTAGGTAGATTATAATGAATGATGACAAAATGGATTTTTTTTTTGTTGTTGTTGCTTGATTTTGGCTGTTAGTTTTGATTATCAAAAAACTTATGACGTTATGTTATGCAATGCAATGTCCAAAATTGCAGGGACTTGAGACAATCAACACACCTGGAAAATTGAAAACCATACCTGGAAAAAGGTCAAATTTGCAATTTTTGCAATTATCTTTTTTCCTATCTAATTGATTTTTTCGAAAATGAATTTCAAATTATTATCTTTATTTGATTGATAGATCGATTATTGAATAACGGACAAATATGATGCCTTGAATGAATGAATGATGCCTTAAATGTTGACTTAATGTCGACCAGAGATAGACAGAGATAGAGATAAAAAGATATCATCCGATACACTTAAATTGAATTGATTTGTGTAAATATTTAGTTAGTTACTTTCAACTAGTAAGTTAGTTAGTTTGTTAGTTTGTTACCTGCTACTGCTTAAACCTGAAATATTATTTACGATTATCACCAGAAAATAATGATCACTATGATGATCATCATTATTCATTTACAGAACATAAAATTCCAATTGTGTAATGCAATATTGAGATTTGTTTGGTTGGTTCGTCCCTTTTCATTTGATTTTTTTCAATTGAATTGGCGAAAAAGTTTACTAAATGTGAATATAATAATGTCCTTTGTATACGGATGATTTGAATGAACTTCTTCTTCTTCTTCTGGTTAGATAATAGGAGAGAAAGGAAGATACCTTGAAATTTTCATTGACTATCTTTTTGTTTGATTTGTCCTTTTTTTTCATGGTTCAATTGTCTTCTTTTTTTTCGTCATTTTTTTCCTGGTTCATTTTGACATTGGGAGAAAAAGTTTCCGGTAAAATTTTTCCGGGGAAATTTCTTATCTTTTCTTTCCGGAAAACTTTTCTGTGAATATTATTATTACAAAATTCACACATGACATATTGCAATGGATGTTGATGATGATAAAGCTACAAATTATTTTCCTAAAAAACTTTTTTGAATTTTAAAATTTCAACAAAATACCATTCATCTTTGTCGATTCAAATGCGTATATCTTTTTCTATTTTCTTGTTTCTTGTTTTTGGGTTGGATGATGGATATCATTCCTATATATAATGTCAGTGTGTGATTTGTTCTTTTTGTTGTTGCTGAATACTTGTGTGTTTGTCAGATGCCAAAAATCCACAACGAATAAAAAAATGCAAAAAAAGAAATACGTCATTTCTGTCGACATTTAGATTGTGTGTCGGTGTGTTTTCAACATACAAACAGAACTAAACTAATCAACCAACCAACCAAAGTTCTTCGTTATTATTTGAGAGGGGGACTTTATTCAATTGAATTCTCTTTGTTGAATCTTCCTTTCTTTTCTTTCTTTCTTCGTTTTGATCATTTTTTTCTGTTTGTTTAAAATTTTATGTCAATTGATGTGAACAAACCAAAGAAAAAAAACAGATTGAAAGATTGAATGGAGACTGTAGAATGAAATAATTCGTTATTATAATAATTTTAATTTGGTGAATTACATTGGTGAATTACATTTAAATTTTAAATTTTCAAATTTTAAAATTTTCTTCGTTTTTTCCTGAAAAAAAAGACCAGATTTTCACACAATCTCTATTCATTTTTTGCTTGTGAAACAGTTCTATATTGATCTGTTGTTGTTGTTGTTCAATATTGGGTGTTTTGTGTGTGTGTGTGTTTTACTCTCAATGTGTTTCTGGAACCTTAGTTTCCAATTGATCATTGTCCACATTGAAATATTACTGCTGATGATGAATGTTGTTTTTTTTGATGGTTTGGAACCCAAAATATCAGTCGAAACTCTCTATTTTTTTTTCAAAACATCTGAATCCATGATCATCATCATCATCATCATCATATAGCCATATTATTACAGCCCACCACCACCACCAAAGCAAAACAACCACCATTGATGGATAACACTGTGGATGGATGGATAACATTTTGTTTGCTTGCAAAAATACGACGCCGAATCCGTATTATTTATATACAAACAACAACAAACAAGAAACACACAGCCAATAACGATAACGATAACGACCCGTGCAACTATGATGATGATGATGAACAAAATACAAAAACAAAACATACATACTTTCGATGTGAATAAATATAGTTTTTCTCATTCAGTATTTGTGTGTATAGTTTATGTTTGATGGTGTAGTTTTTTTCTTGTTGTTGATTCATTGGATTCATTGAAATGAAATGATCCCAAAAATTCATTCGAAATTTTGATGTTGATGAAA